>Ga0100403_1002960_pt1 | contig 12978 bp, 8 predicted proteins | sample CryGeymet201501t_FD_83663 | JGI IMG/M metagenome (GOLD analysis project Ga0100403, IMG submission 83663) | Groundwater microbial communities from Crystal Geyser aquifers in Utah, USA - Crystal Geyser metaG 2015-01t | ecosystem: Environmental > Aquatic > Deep subsurface > Groundwater | place: USA...
CTGCGACTCGATGTCGTGCAAAGCGCTCAACAACGGACCGAACGTCTGCACGCAAGGCTGCGACGCGAAGAACGCTTGCCCGGACGGGTTCGTTTGCAAATACAACTATTGCTTCGCGGGCACGTCGTCGTCGGGCAACCAGGCGCAGTCGAGCGGCAGCAGCGGCGGCTGCGCCGTCGCACCGGCGACGGTGGCCGAGAAGGATCCGTCGAAGCCGATTCCGTGGCTGCTCGGGATCCTCGGGATCGCGCTCGCGGGAGCGGCGATTCGACGCAGGCGTTGAGAACCTGAACAGGCGCGCTCCGCCTCGGAGACTGCAACTGTCGACTCTCCGACAGTTCGAGCGCCGCGTCCGTGCCCGACCGCGACCAGCGTGGCTCGCGAAAACGCGCAGAAAACAGCAATGAAAGTTGCGCGCTCATGAAGTTTGCTGAAGTCTTTGGCAGATGAACTCCGCAGTCGCCGAGCGAGCTCACGTCGAATCGCGCGAGCGCGTACGGTTCGCCGCCGTGCGCCGCCGCATCTTCGCGGAGATGTCGCACTCGGGCGCGCGGTGGAAGCTCATTTGGCTGCTCCCGTACCACGGCGCGGTGCTCGGGCTCCTCGTCGCGCGCGGGTTCGAGACGTGGCGCGCGATCGTGATCGTCGGCGCGCTCGCGGTGACGGGCATCAAGTTCGGATTGCAGACCCGCCACGGCGCGGAGAAGAGCACGTTCGCGTCGCTCGTCCTCGGGACGCTCTGCTGCACGGCGGTCCTCGCGGTGACGGGCGGGATCGCGAGCCCGATGCTCGTGACGACCGTGCAGCTCCTCGTCGGCGCGTCGTTCGCGCTGAACGAGCCGAAGTGGGTGAAGACGGCGTTCTTCGGATTTTTCCTCGTGGCGATGGCGGGGCTCGTCGTGCTGTCGCGCTCGGCGTTCGGCGCGCTGCCGGTGCCGCTCGCGCCGCACGACGGTTGGCCGTCGCCGGAGTATCTGACGATCGCGATCACGTCGATGGGCTTCGTCGCGTTCGGCTCGTACCGATTCGGCTGCACGGTGTCGAAGGTGTACGAGCAAGTCGCGCTCGAGCTGGCCGAGCGCCGCGACGAGCTTTGCAGCGAGAACGAGGATCGCACGCGCGCGCTCGAAGGCATCGCGGCGCGCCTCGCGCACGAGGTGAAGAACCCGCTGGCCGCGATCAAAGGTCTGTCGACGCACATGGCGCGGAGCTCCACGGACGCGAAGGTCGCCGAGCGCCTCGCGATCGTCGCGGCCGAAGCGGACAGGCTGCAGGCGATCGTCGACGGCTTCTTGTCGTTCTCGCGCGGCTTCGACGATCTGAAGGTCGCGCCGACGAACCTCCACGAGATCGCGCACGAGCTCGCGCTCTTGCTCGAGACGCGCGCGGCCGATTTCGGCGTGTCGCTCGAGGTGAGCGGCAAGAAGGACATCGTCGTGAACGCGGACGGGCGAAAGCTCCGTCAGGCGCTCCTCAACGTGGTGCTGAACGCGATGCAGGCCTCGCCGAGCGGCGGCACCGTTCGCATCGACGTCTCGCGCGGCTGCCCGACCGAGGGCGTGCGCATCAAGGTGACCGACGATGGTCCGGGGATGACGCCGGAGGTGCTCGAGCGAATCCGCAAGCCGTACTTCACGACGAAGGAGGGCGGCACGGGGCTCGGCGTCGCGGTTGCGCGCGGCCTCGTCGAGCAGCACGGCGGGATGCTGACGTTCGACAGCGCCCCGGGCCGCGGCACGACGGTCACGCTCGACTTGCCGCAGTGCGCGCTGAAGATGTGCAAGGGCGCGCTGCCGAACGTCTTCAAGAAGGCTGCGGACAAGACGGACGTACCGGCGGAAGCTCCGGCGCGGTAGAAGTGGGCGCATGAACCGCGTCCTCGTGATCGACGACGATGCGTCGCTGCGCTTCACGCTCGAAGCTGTGCTGAGCGACGCGGGGCTGCAAGTCGAAATCGCCGACGGCGGCGAGAGCGGCATCGCGGTGTTCGAAGCGCGCGGGGCCGACGTCGTCCTGACCGATCTCGCGATGCCCGGGATGGACGGGATGCAGGTGCTCGAGCGGATGCGCGCGCTCGACCCGAGCGTGCCGGTGCTGATGCTGACGGCGCACGGCTCGGAGCGCGTCGCGGTCGCGGCGATGAAGGCGGGCGCGCAGGACTACATTCCGAAGCCGTTCGATCCGGACGAGCTCGTGCTCGCCGTGAAGCGCGCGATCGAGACGCGCGAGCTTCGTTTGCAGAACGCACGATTGCGCGCCGGGTCGCAGCTCGGGCGGCAGATCGTCGCCGAGTCGCCGGCGATGACGCGCGTCCTCGACGTGGTCGCGCGCGTCGCGCCGAAGGACGTCACCATCTTGCTGACGGGCGAGAGCGGGTCGGGCAAGGACATCGTCGCGACGGCGATCCACGCGCACTCGCGGCGCGCCGACAAAGCGCTCGTGCGCTTCAACGCCGCGGCGATCCCGAGCGAGCTCGCGGAGGCCGAGCTCTTCGGGCACACGAAGGGCGCGTTCACCGGCGCGCAGTCGGCGCGCCTCGGCTACTTCCAGCAAGCGCACAAGGGGACGCTCTTCATCGACGAGATCGGCGAGCTGCCGCTGCCGATCCAAGCGAAGATCCTCCGCGCCTTGCAGAGCGGTGAGGTTCAGCAAGTCGGCGGCAAGCCGGAGATCGTGGACGTGCGATTGATCGCAGCGACGAACCGCGATCTCGCCGCCGAGGCGAAGGCCGGGCGTTTCCGCGAGGACTTGTTCTATCGCTTGAACGTCGTGCCGATCCGCGTCCCGTCGCTCCGCGAACGGCCGGAGGACATCGAGCCGCTCGTGCGCACGTTCGTGATCCAATACGCCGATCGCTACGGCATGGCGCAAGTCGAGGTCGAGCCGGCGCTCATCGAAGCAATGCGATCGCACTCGTGGCCGGGAAACGTGCGCGACTTGGAGAACACGGTCGCGCGCCTCTTGGCGCTCGCGCCGGACGAGCGGATCACGCTCGCGCTCTGGCGATCGCTCGCCGAGCCGCGCGCGCCGACGGCGGCAACTTCGGCGTCGGGCGATCCGGGGCCGTCGCATCCGCTGCGCGCGCGCGTCGAGGCGTTCGAGCGCGCGATCATCGCCGAGCAGTTCGACGCCTCGAACAAGAACCAGAGCGAGACCGCGCGTCGCCTCGGCGTCTCGCGGCCCGCGCTCATCGAGAAGCTCCACAAGTACGGGCTCATCGAGCGATGACGCGCGCGATCGCGTGCGCGCTCTTCGCGCTCGCGCTTCTCTTGTCGTGCTCGCGCGATCGCGCGAAAGGCTCCGGCCCCGCGGCGCGCGTCGTATCGCTGTCGCCGTCGACGACGGAGACGATGTTCGCGATCGGCGCAGGCGGCGCGATGGTCGGGCGATCGAAGTTCTGCGATTTTCCGCCGGAGGCGACGAAGCTCCCGGCGGTCGGCGGTTACGTCGACGCGAGCCTCGAGTCGATCCTCGCGCTGCGCCCGGATCTGGTGATCGGCGCGCGCGGGCCGTCCGGGCCGGGGCTGACCGAGAAGCTCGGCGCGCGCGGGATCGCGACGTACTTTCCGGAGACCGAGTCGTTCGCGCAGATCGACGAGATGATCCTCGGCGTCGGCGCGCGCACCGCGCACGACGCGGACGCGAAGCGCACGGTCGCCGAGATCGACGCGCGCGTCGCGGCCATCGAGCGCGCCGTCGCGGGGCTCGCGCGTCCGCGCGTGCTCCTCGTGTACGGCGTCGAGCCGATCGTCGCGGCGGGGACGAAGACGTTCGCCGACGAGATGATTCGACGGGCCGGCGGGACGAACGCGGCCGACGGCGCGGGGTATCCGACGCTCGGGATGGAGCGGATCATCGTGCTCGATCCGGACGTCGTGCTGAACGCCGCGATGGGCGAGGCGCGCGGCCTCGAGCGGATCTCGAAGGACGCGCCGGGCTGGTCGAGCCTGCGCGCGGTGAAGGCGGGGCGCGTGGTGCCGCTCGCTGACGAGGTCGTGATGCGCCCCGGGACGCGCATCGCCGACGGCTTGCGCGCGATCGCCGGCGCGATCCATCCCGATGCTGCGCTACCGTGAGCGCAGTGGGAAAGGTTCGGATCGACCAGCTGCTCGTCGCGCGCGAATTGGCGCCGTCGCGCGCGCGCGCCCAAGCCATGCTCCTCGCGGGAAATGTGTATGTCGCAGGCGTTCGCGTGGACAAAGCCGGCGCGCTCGTCGCCGAGGACGCGGACGTCGACGTGCGCGGCAAGAGCTGCCTCGATCTCGGCGCGTCGACCGGCGGCTTCACCGATTGCCTCTTGCAGCGCGGCGCCGCGCGCGTCGTCGCGGTGGACGTCGGCTACGGGCAGCTCGCGCACAAGCTCAGGACCGATCCGCGCGTCGTCGTGAGGGAGCGGACCAACGCGCGCACGCTCGCGCCCGAGGACATCGGCGGCGCCGCGGATCTCACCGTCGTCGACGCGTCGTTCATCGGCCTCGCGAAGCTCGCCGAAGCGATCGCGCGCTGCACGCGGCCGGGCGGAGAGATCGTCGCGCTCGTGAAGCCGCAGTTCGAGGTCGGGCGCGAAGAGGCGTCGCGCGGCAAAGGCGTCGTGCGCGATCCCGAGGTGCGCGCGCGCGCGATCGACGAAGCGGCCGCGGCGCTCCGCGACGCCGGCCTCGCGATCGCGAAGACGATCGACTGCGTGCTGCCGGGACCGAAAGGGAACCTCGAAGCGTTCGTCTTCGCGCAGAAGCCGTCGGGCGGCTAAGAAGACTCTCCCTTGCGACGCCCGTCCCTCGCCGCGATCTTCCTCACCGTCTTCCTCGACCTCCTCGGGTTCGGCCTCGTCTTGCCGTTCCTCGCGAAGGAAGCGCGCGACGCGTTCGGCGTGAGCGAGATGGTCGGCACGCTGCTCGGCTCGGTGTATTCGCTGATGCAGTTTCTCTTCGTGCCGGTGTGGGGGCGTCTGTCGGATCGCGTCGGTCGGCGGCCGGTGCTCTTGTGGTCGATCGCCGGGACGTCGATGTCGATGGCGGGCCTCGGGCTCGGGCTCGCGTTCGGCGGGAGCGTCGCGTGGCTCTTCGCGGCGCGCATCTTCAGCGGCATCGCGACCGCGAACCTCGGCACGGCGAGCGCGTACATCGCCGACATCACCAAGCCCGAAGAGCGCGCGAAGGGCATGGGGATGATCGGCATGGCGTTCGGGCTCGGCTTCATCCTCGGGCCGGGGATCGGCGGCGCGCTCGCGAAGTACGAGATCAACGGTCACCACGGATCGGTGCCGTGCTTCGTCGCGGCCGCGCTCAGCGCGGTGAACTTCGCGTGGGCGGCGGCGGGCCTGGCAGAGTCGCTGCCGCCGGCGGCGCGCGCGAAGTCGAAGCGATCGCTCGCGCCGATGGACCTGTCGGCGATGAAGGCGGCGTTCGCGCGCCCGGGGTTCGCGCTCGCGGTGCTCGTGAACTTCATCGTGATCGCGTCGTTCACGAACCTCGATCAGACGTTCACGTTCTACTGCGCGGACCTGTTCTCGATCGACGAAGCGGGGACCGGGATCATCCTCGCGTTCATCGGCGTCGTCGCGGCGGCGGTGCAGGGCGGGCTCGTGCGGCGCATCTCCGGCAAAGTGAGCGACGCCTTCCTCGTGCGAAGCGGCGTCGTGCTGCAGGCGTTCGCGTTCGCGGGGCTCGTGCTCGCGGGCGGGCAGCGGAGCGCGGCGCTGCTGTATGCGGCGGGCGCGGTCCTCGCGCTCGGCAACGGTTTGTCGCAGCCGGGGACGTCGGCGTACGTCTCGAACAGCGCGCCCGCGTCCGAGCAGGGCGGCGCGCTCGGGACGAACCAAGCGTTCGCGTCGCTCGCGCGAACGATCGGCCCGGCCGCCGGCGGATGGTTCTACGCGACGCTCGGCCCGCGCGCGCCGTACGTCGCCGCGACGGCCGGGATGATCGTCGCGTCGCTCTTCGCGATCGGCCTCGTCTCGCGGCCGCCCGCGGCTCGCGCTCCCGCGACGCGCGCTACAGAACGATGACCCAAACGTCGTAGAGCATGTGCGCCCAGACCGCCGCCGCGAAGCCGCGCGTCGCGTAGATGAGCGTGAGGATGATGCCGAGGACGAAGCGGAACGTGAACGTCCGCAAGCTGAACGCATCGCCGAGCGATCCGATGTAGTGCACGCCGCTGAAGACGAGCGCAACGACGACGCTCCACGCGATCATCACCCCGATCGATCGCAACGAAAGCTTCGACGCAGTGCTCGTGACGACGCCGACCTTCTGCTGCGTGACGAACCACACGAGCGCCTTCGCGCCGAGCCCGAACAAGATGACGCGAAACGAAAGCTCTTCGTAGAACCCCGCGCCGCACGACTGCACGACGCCGCCGAGCGGCCCGCCTTCGTTCGCGATGCGCCCCGCGAACAAGTTGCCGACGACATAGCGCGCGCCCGCCATCATCGCGACCGCGTACACCGCGCCTTCGAGCGCGATCTGCACGAACTTCGCCGGGCGAAACACCTGGCCTCGCCCGAGGATCGCGAACACGCCCGCGAAGACGACGCCGATGCCGGCGGTGATGAGCAGGTAGACGCCGCGACTGCCCTCCGCGAGATCCATGAGCGGCCCCGTCAGCAGGTCGGTCCCGTTGCGAAGGTGCAGGAAGACGACGCCGAAGTGGTAGACGAGGAACACCGGCAGCGTGAGGCCGAGATCGACCCACGGTCCGGGCTTCGCGAGGAACGAGCCTGCGGGCTTGGAGGCCTCAGGCATGGCAGCGGCTCAAGCGTGCGGGCGAAGCTGGTAGACGATGGCGACGACGACGATTCCCCACAACACGAGGTTGAGCACGAAGGGGACGTCGCGCAACATCTCCTGCGTCGGCGACTCTGCTTTGAGGCCGCGGCCCGCCTTGCCGCTCACGAGCAAGAGGAAGCGCACGATGCCGAACACCGTGAACGGCACGGTGAGCCACAGGTAGTTCGAGTGGAAGAACTCGCGCGTATCGCGGTCGAGCGTGTACGCGACGTACGTCGCAGCCGTGGCGATGCCCGTCACGAGGAGCGCGACGTCGAGCGAGCTCTTCGTGTACGCCTCGAGCGCGGCGCGCTGCTTTCCCGCGTTTTCGAGCGCGAGCTCGTGCCGGCGCTTTCCGAACCCGAGGAAGAGCGCGAGGAGCGCCGTGCACGCGAGCATGTACCAGCTGACGTGCACCGCGGTCGCTTGTCCGCCCGCGACGACGCGAAGCACGAAGCCGAACGCGATGAGCGACACGTCGAGGAACGCGACCTTCTTCAGCTTGAAGCTGTAGAGCAGGTTCTCGACGAAGTAGACGCCGGCGACCGCCGCGAAGCTCCAGTCGATCGCGTACGCGATGCCGATCGACGCGACGACGAGCGCCCCGGCCATCGCGCGCGCGACGTTCTGCGACACTTGCCCGCTCGGGATCGGACGGAAGCGCTTCACCGGATGAACGCGGTCCGCCTCGACGTCGACGAGATCGTTGATCGTGTAGACCGCGCCCGCGAGGAGGCAGAACACGAGCGTGGCGATCGCGGCGCGCGCGGTGACCGAGAGGTTCAGCGCGGGGACGCCGCCGACGGTCATCACGAGGTCCTTGTGAAAGAACATCGGCGCCATCACGAAGAGATTCTTCACCCACTGATGCGGGCGGAGCGTCTTTATGAGGCCGCTGACCATTCCAGCGTGCACTCTATCGACTTTCTCGAACGTGGAAGGAGTCGCGATCACGAGGCTGCCAACAAATAGCGGTTCTTTTTCGGATGGCCACAAAAAGGCGCGACCGGCAGCGGCGGTGACGTTCGTGGCACGCCCGAGAAACGCTCGGGGACGCGGTGGAAGTCCCGCGAGCCATGGAGTAGCGAAGGCGCGCACATGATGAAAGACTGCCGGCCGTGACTCGTTCGAAGCTCTTCCTCGCGCTACTCGGCGCGCTCGTGCTCTCTCTATTTGCGCGGGGCGACGCCTCGGCGGACGTCGGGCAGCGCCTGTCGCGTCTGTCGCACATGCGCGAGCAAATCGCGCGCGCGAGCGGGCCGCTCGCGCACGTCGCGCTCCGGCGGCTCTGGGGAGAGTGGGACCGCGGCGATCCCTCCGAGCTCGAGGAGGTGTTGCGCGAGGTGACGGCGGACACCGCGCTGCCCGCGCCGGTCCGCGCGTACGGCGGATTGCTCGAAGCGTACGCGCGCCGGCGTCGCGGCGATCTCGACGGCGCGCGCACGCGCATCGCGCGGCTCGGGTACGTGTCGCGCTGGATGGTCGTCGGGCCGTTCGACAACGAAGGCAAAGCGGGCCTGCGATTTTCGTACGAGCCGGAGAAGGATCAGACGCTGCCGATCGACGTGACGCGATCGATGGACGGCAAATCGCATCACCCGGTGAAGTGGCGCGCGGTGCCGCCGGTCTCGCCGTACGGGTGGCTCGATTTCGGCGTGTTCGTACGGCCGTTCGAGAACGTGTGCGGGTACGCGGTGACGTTCGTGCGCGACGCGCGCGTGAAGGAGAAGCACGGGCCGCGCACGATTTCGATTTGGGCGGGCAGCGCGGGCGCGATGCGCGTGTTCTGGAACGGCGCGCAGGTGATCGAGGACGAGAAGTACCGCGATCTCGACGCCGACCGATTCGCGGCGCAGGTGACGCTGCGGCCGGGGTGGAACCGCCTGCTCGTGAAGATGTGCGGCGACAACGACACGCCGATGGTTTCCCTGCGGCTCGCCGACGAGAACGGCGCGCCCGACGCGCACCTCGAGGTCGACGCGGACGCAGCGCACAGCACGAAGTCGGGCGGCGCGGTCGAGCAGCTGGGCAAAGGGGTCGCGGCGGGGCCGAAGGATCAGCGCCTCGAAGGCGCGCTCCAAGCGTTCGAGCGGCTCGTGAAGGGCGACGATCCGGCGACGCTCGAGGCGTTCGCGCGCTATCTCGTCCTCACGCAGTCGGACGACCCCGCGGAGCACCGCGCGCGCGAGCTCGCGCGCAAGGCCGCGGACAAAGCGCCGACGATCCAGCGGCTCTTGCTCGCCGGGGACGTCGCGGAGAACCGAAACCAGCGCGCGATTTGGATCGAGCGCGCCGAGGAGCTCGCGCGTACGACGAAGCCGAACGAGGAAGATCGGATCGCGGTGCTGCTCGCGCGCGCGGCGCACGCGCGCGGCGGCGTGAACTGGCGCGACGCGGTTCCGTTCTACGAGCGCGTGCTCCAGGTGGACGAGGACAACGTGACGGCGACGCTCGCGCGCGTCGAGCTCTACGAAGAGGCGGGGCTGCGCGAGACGGCGCTCGCGATCTTGGAGCGCGCGGTGGCGCGGCGGCCGCGGAGCGTCGCTTTGTTGCGGGCGCTCGTCGGCGCGCTTCGCCAGCAATCGCGGACGACCGAAGCCGAAGAGGTGGCGGAGCGGTACGCGCAGCTTCGCTTCGACGATCCGTCGTTCGCGCGCTCGTACATCGAGCTCGCGATCGCGCGGCGCGATCGCGTCGCGGCCGAGCGCTGGATCGAGCGGTTGATCGCGACGAACCCGGACAGCGCGCCCGCGCTGTACTCGGCGGCGCGCACGTACACCGCGCTCGGTGATCGCGCGAAGTCGATCGCGACGTACCGGCGCATCCTCGATCTCGCGCCGGAGGACACCGACACGATGCGCGAGCTCGCCGACGTGTACGCGCTCGGCGGGCAGCGCGAAGAGCAGTTCAAGCTCCTGAAGCGCGTCCTCGAATTGAAGCCGCAAGCGAAGGACGTTCGCGATTACATCGCGCACAGCGAGCCGGCGAAGCCGAAGAACGACGAGGTGTACGCGCGCCCGTCGAGCGAGTTCTTGAAGCTTCGCAACGCTCCGGCCGATGGGCGAAGCCGCCGCACGCTCGTCGATCTGCAAGTGACGACCGTGTTCCCGAACGGCCTCGCGAGCCGCTTCCACCAAGTCGTCTTCCAGCCGCTCACCGACGCCGAGGCCGCGAGCGGACGCGAATACGCCTTCGGCTTCGAAGCGGACAGCGAGACGGTGCAGCTCCGCGGCGCGAAGGTCTACCGCGCCGACGGCAAGATCGACGAAGCGGTCGAGAGCGGCGAGGGCAACGCCGACGATCCGTCGATGGCGATGTACACGAGCATGCGCGTCTATTACGTCCGCTTCCCGCGCTTGAACGCGGGCGACGTCGTCGAGCTGCAATACCGCGTCGAGGACGTCGCGCACCGGAACGCGTTCGCCGACTACTTCGGCGAGGTGACGTACATGCAGTCGAGCGAGCCGATCGCGCACGCCGAGTACGTCCTCATCACGCCGAAGAGCCGTTCGTTTTACTTCAACAAGCCGAACGTGCCGAACCTCAAGTCGAGCGTCGAAGAGAAGGGCGATCAGCGCCTCTACAAGTTCTCGGCCGATAACGTCCCGCCGATCGAGTCCGAGCCGAACCAGCCGCCGTACAGCGAGATTCTCGGGCACGTGCACGTGTCGACGTACAAATCGTGGGACGAGATGGGCAAGTGGTACTGGGGGCTCGTCCACGATCAGTTCATTCCGGACGACGAGGTTCGCAGGCGCACCGCGGAGATCACGAAGGGTGCGAAGGACGAGCGCGCGAAGGTGAAGGCCGTCTACGACTGGGTCGTCCAGAAGACGCGCTACGTCGCGCTCGAGTTCGGGATCCACGGCTTCAAGCCGTACCGGTGCGCGCAGATCTTCGCGCGCGGCTTCGGTGACTGCAAAGACAAGGCGACCTTGATAGTGACGATGCTGAAGGAGCTCGGCATTCCGTCGACGATCGTGATCGTCCGCAGCGGAATGCGCGGGCAGTTCGACACCGAGCCGGCGAGCCTCGCGCCGTTCGATCACGCGATCGCGTACGTGCCGTCGCTCGATTTGTATTTGGACGGAACGGCGGAATACACGGGGTCGATGGAGCTTCCGTCGATGGATCGCGGCGCGATGGCGCTTCAGGTGAACGAGGGGAACCCGAAGCTCGTGAAGCTGCCCGACGCGCCCGCCAGCGAGAGCGTGACGTCGCAGAAGGTCGACGCGACGATCGCGGCCGACGGCAGCGCGGCGCTCGATTGGAAGGTCGAGGTGACCGGCGTGGATGCGTCGCGATGGCGCGTGCAGTTCCACGCGGACGCGACGCGAAAGCAGCGTGTGCAGCAGCTGATGGCGTCGCAGCTGTCTGGAGCGGAGCTCCAAACGCTGGATGCGAGCAACCTCGAAGACGTAGAGCAGAAGGTGACGCTCCACGCGAAAGGGAAAGCGGCGAGCTTCGCGCGCAAGGACGGCGACTCGCTGTCGATCCCGGTCGGGCCGCGCGAGTACTTCGTGCGCGACTTCGCGGCGCTGTCGACGCGGAAGCTCGACGCGAAGTTTCACGCGCAGTGGACGCTCGATCAAGATTGGACTGTGAAGCTCCCGGCGAACGCGAAGATCAAGAGCGCGCCGACGGCCGGCAACGAGACGTCCGCGTTCGGCACGGCGAAGGTGGACGTCGAGACGGCAGGGAGCGTCGTGAAGGTGAAGATCAAGATCGCGCTCGTGCGCTCGCGCGTCGCAGCGAGCGAGTACGCGGACTTCAAGAAATGGTGCGAATCGGTGGATAGGCTTCTCGGTCAGCGCATCGTGATCACGGTGGCGAAGTGAAGGCGCGCGCTCTCGTGCTGGCGGCGGCGCTCGCGGCGGCGTGCGGAACGCCGGAGCCGAAGGTCGGGATGACGCCGTTCACGACGATGCGCATGGACGGGCGCGCGTCGGGCGACGGCGAGTACGTCGGGAAATGGGCGCTCTCGGAGATGGTCGTGCCGGGCGGCGACGCGCAGCAAGCGGCGATCGCGCGCGAGCGCCTGTCGAAGATCAAGAGCGACGGGATGTACGGGAGCCTCGCGCGCGCGATCGCCGATCAGGTTCACGGCGAGCCGAAGACGGCGGCGGAGGCGTACGTCTCGGCGCTCGTCGCCGCGAAGAAGAGCGGCGATCCGGACGCGCAGCTCGTCGCGTGGTTCTCGGCGCACAACCTTCGGACCTTGCGGAGCTCGGTCGCGGAGCTCTACGCCGCGCATCGTCCGGCGCTCGACGGATTGCTCTCGCGTCCGGACACGATCGGATGGCGCGCGGTCGCGGAGCTCGAGGAGTGGCGCGCGGCCGAGGTGCTCGACAAGGCGGAGACGACCGGCGACGCGTACGACGCGATGATCACGAAGCGCCTCGGCTGCGCGCAGCCCGTACGCATCGCGGGGCCGTTCGGGCACGGGACGCCGGCCGATCGGCGTCGGTCGTTCGACGCGGAGCGCGCGGGGCCGTGGCCGGTCGCGTGGCCGGCGGATCCGATGCGCGGGTCGGTGCCGCATCAGCTGAAGATCGAGCAGCACCGCTGCATCGCGACGAGCACCGAGGCGGTACCGGACGGCGTCTTCTACGTCGAGACGTTCTTCTCGACGAAGGGCGAGCGCGACCTTCTGATCGCGGTGCAGTCGGCGGTGAAGGTGTGGGTCGACGACGTGCCGGTGCTCTCGCGCGATCCGCGCGACTGGGGATCGTGGCAGCGCTTCGGCACGGCGGTGTCGGTGCACGGCGGGCGGCATCGCTTGCTCGCGCGCGTGCTCGGCCCGACGACGAGCGTGCGCCTCCTGAATCTGGACGGGACGTCGGCGGGGATCGACGCGGACGCCGACGCGGCGCAGCCGTACTCGATCGAAGCGCCGAAGCTCCTCGCGAGCGTCAATCCGATCGACGCGATCGTGAACGCGCGCGCGACGAGCTCGCCGCTCCAGGCGCTCCTCGCGTCGTACGCGGCGCACGCCGAGGGGCTCGACGACGTCGCCGCGCTCCTCGCGGAGCCGATCGCGTCGCCGAAGGACGCGGCCGCGGTCGCGCTGCTCCATGCGTCCGACGTGGTCTCGGGAGATCCCGCGATGCCGGACGACGCGCGGCAACGCTCGTCGAAGGAGCTTCGCGAGCGCGCGGCGCAGCGCGATCCGAAGCTGTGGCTCGCGCGCCTCGCGCTCATCGTCGACGAA
>Ga0100403_1002964_pt1 | contig 12969 bp, 13 predicted proteins | sample CryGeymet201501t_FD_83663 | JGI IMG/M metagenome (GOLD analysis project Ga0100403, IMG submission 83663) | Groundwater microbial communities from Crystal Geyser aquifers in Utah, USA - Crystal Geyser metaG 2015-01t | ecosystem: Environmental > Aquatic > Deep subsurface > Groundwater | place...
CGACCTCCATTCGTAGATATTGATATTGCAAATATTCTCAGTCGAATCCCATTTCATGAAAAAAATAGCAAAGTCTATTTAAAAAACAAATTAAGAAACAAGATGAGTAATTGTTTTATTGATAGAAAGAAAAAGGGGTTTGGAATTCCTCTTTTTGAAATGCTCTCGACTAAAGAGGGGAAACTTGCCATTGATGAAAATATTTTACAATCAAAATTTATAAAAGATATTACTTCTAGTATCGGTAGAGATTTCGAAATGAATCGTTTTAATCATCGAGATATCGAAAGCTCGAAATATTTAATGAGATTAATTTATCTTGAAACTTGGATGAGAGAAGTCTTAAAACCTTACCAGTCTTTGTATAAAGCTTAGAGGGCAAGGACGCTTCTTAAGAGATCATCACACTGAACCGATTTATCAAAAGAATTCATGATTAATTTCCAATTCGGCTGATACAAATTCAACCCGGTTTGAGACCATTTTTTCACTAGCTCTGTTCTAAAAGAAGGATTGTTATTTCCTCTCGTCATCGCATCTTCAATGGAATTTTGAACTAATTGCAGTCTATCGTAATTTATCTTCCACTCGGCCCAATTCTTTGGATAATAACTAAGTTCAATCTCTGTTGGATTTGTTAATTTTTTTAAAGCGATTTGTGACTCTTCAAAACTTTCAAAATATTTATAAGTATCTCCAAGATACAAAAACGACTTTGAATGTTCCGGATTGAGAGCAAAATAAGGATTGTCTTCGATCATGACAACATTTTCGAGATTGGAACTTATTTTTGTTAAGTCTTTTTTAAATTTTTCAGAAAAACGGGCGGTCTCGGGTACATCTTCCAATCTCGTTAGATCTTCTTTGCTTAGAATCTTAAAGGCCATTTCATGGGCATTGCCACGCCCTTGATAAAGTTCAATTTTACTTAACAGTTCAATATTGCGCTCTCTAGGTCCTCCGCTGAAAAAAGATATTTTAAGGCCTGGTGTTTTAAACAATTTCTCCAATAATTCAATGGCGCCGTTATGTAATCGATAACTCTCATCTCCAACTCGAATAATATTTTTACCTGTACTGGCATTTTCGATAGGTGAGACAAGAGTCCAGTCTAAATCAAAAACAATATGCAGATCTTGGTTTGCAGGCCGGCGATACTTTGAAGGGCCAGAGCAACTGGCGAACCAAAGCAGACATAAAATGAATATAAACTTAGCTGAATCCATCTAGAACTTATCGGAAACTAAAGGCAAAAAAAAAGCGGACCAAAAAAGTCTGCTTCTTCTAAGTTGTTATAAACTTATGATTAAGATTTCTTCATTTGTTTTTTAGCAGCATGCTTAGCTTTCTTAACATCTTTGTGGGCCTTTACCTTAGCTGCTTTTACTTGCTTCTTAGCTTGTTTTTTAGCTTTCTTAACTTCTTTTTTAGCTACTTTCTTAGCTGATTTTACTTCTTCCTTCTTCTCCATGGCCTTATCAGCTTGATGATCCATTTCTGTTCCAGCTTGTTCCATCATATCGCTGCCATGGTCTGCTTGTTCTGTTACTGTTTCTTCGCTGAGGTCGACATTATCGTCTTGAGCGAAGACTGGTGATACGAGAGAGAGAGAGATTGCGAGAGGGAGAATTTTTTTAAGTGCTTTCATGACTAACTCCTTGTGAGCTATAAATGTGTTACTTTCTCTCGAGGGGATTTTGTCTCCAGGGAGGAATTGAAATAATCATACTCCGAGCGCAATAGCTTGCAAGAGGGTCTTTTTGAAAAAATACTAAACATAAAACGTCGGAAAAGTGACGCTAAGTTTTACCCTAGGCATAAGTCTTTTAGATATCTATACTTATCACAAATGGTGATGAAATTTGTCTTCATATTTACTTTTTTGACTTCAAGCCTTTTGGCTTCAGAATTAAAGTTTGATTGTTCAAATTTAGAAAAAATATCGAAAGAAAAATGCTTAGATAAAAAGTGCCAAGTTAAATTGTCATCTACCGGTCCCGATGGCGTTTCCTATGTTTTTGGGACAAAAGGGAAGTGGCTTATTTTTAAAGATCAAACCAGTCGAATTCTTTTTGAACAATGGTCAGAAGTATTGGGACTTGCAACTCAGATCAAGCAGCACTGCCCAGTACTTTTTGATGTTCTTAACAGTATTAAAAACATAGATCAAAAAATTGATTCTAAACGTTTTAATCACTTTGCCATATCTCAATCACCAGTTCAAAATCCACAAAAAGAAAATCCATGTAGCGATCTTCTACAGTTGAAAACAAAATCTGGGATATTATATTCTTTTGGGCTTTCAAAAGAATGTCTGCCAAAAAAGAAATGATAGATTTAAGAAGCGACACAGTCACGAAACCCACACCCGAAATGCTAAAGCAAATGTTTGAAGCTCCAGTCGGAGATGACGTTTTTAATGAAGATCCTACCGTCTTAAAACTCCAAGATTATGCCTCTCGTATGTTTAATGTGGAAGCTTCATTGTTTTGTCCTTCAGGAACAATGACAAATCAAATCGCCCTTTTTTTACTGTCTGGTCCTTTGACTGAAGTTCTTCTTCATCCAGAGTCTCACGTATACCAATATGAGGGAGGAGGACTTTCTTTTAACGCCAGAACTTCAGTTAAATTTATTGCAGGTGAAAGAGGAAAAATTGAAGCAAAAAACATTAAAGCGGCCATTAATCCACAGGATGTTTATCGTCCGCGCTCAAGTGTTGTTTCTATTGAAAATACAACGAATCGAGGTGGGGGAGCCTGTTATTCTCTACATGAAATGAAAGAGATTTCAGAGGAAGCGCGCCGTTTAAATCTTAAAGTTCATATGGATGGAGCGCGATTAATGAATGCCTTAATCGCTCAAAATATTCAACCCGAAAAAGTGGGGCCCCTCTTTGACACCATTTCTCTGTGTTTATCGAAAGGACTTGGCGCACCAGTAGGATCATTGATATTAGGTTCCAAAGACTTAATACAAGAGGCGCATAGAGTGAGAAAGGTTATGGGAGGAGGAATGCGGCAAGTTGGTTACCTGGCAGCTGCAGGACTTTTCGCTTTAGAGAACAATATTCAGCGCCTAACGAATGATCATCAACATGCAAAAAGGGTTTCTCTAAAACTAGAACAATGCTCTTGGGTTAAGAAGATATTTCCAGTAGAAACAAATATTGTTATTTTTGAATTACATCAAGATCGTTCGACGGATTCTTTTATTGAATTTCTTAAGCAGAAAAAAATCAAAGTTCTCGCTTTCGGACCTCAGTTGATAAGAATGGTTTTTCATTTAGATATTCACTCTTCAGACGTTCAAGAAATTGTGACAGCGATTTCGGAATTCTAATCCTTTTTAAGATTCTCTCGACAAGGTCCTATTCCAGCTTTGCGATGATATTTCTTTCCCATAGTTTCTTCATCAACTTCAAAACATTGACCAATGGGCCCAAAGTTTTTTACAAAGATAAACTTAGTAAATATCGGTTTGCAGAATTTCGAGTCAATTTGATTAAAAAAACCTTGAGGACCTGCTTTTTTATCAACTTCAAAACACCCTCCATCAAATTCTCCAAAATTGTGCCATGTTTGATAGGTCACTGCAGTTTTGCATTTTTCGACTGATGTCGTTTGCTCGATCATTTTGTCGCCAACCGCGATTGATTGAAAGCACTGTCCACCTCGCCCATCTTCTTTGAGTTGCCATCGATATTTTGTCGTTTTCTCCTGGCAATAATTGATATCAACACTTTCAATATACTGTGAATCGTAGCCTGATATCGGTAATGCAAAACATTTCGCTGTACTTTTTATGGTGAGAATTTGATAGCTCCATTTACCTTCGGGAGGTCTACATTCAGCATCGGGTAGAAGTTTTTTATAGCTCTGCCCCTGGTCTTGTTTTGAGATTTCATAACAAGATCCAGCGATAGGAGATTCTCTGATAAAAATTTTAATTTTTTCTTGAGTATCGCAATCTTTCAAATTGGCCTTCAACTGCATGGGTTGATTGTCATTTGAGACAGCATTGAGCCGACATTCGCCTGAAGCTGAGTCAAATTGAAAACCTAGGTCTCGCGCCTTGCAAGCTTCTTTATTGGTGCTTTTTGAGTAACCCGCGACACCATTCATACCATCGACTTCGTAACAGTAACCTTCAAGGGGTCTTCTTTTATTAGGAACCCATAAGTAGGATAGATTTTTCGGGCGGCAGTTTGAATCATTAGTATTAACTATTGCACTTGTAATCGGGTCCACTTGATAGCACTTGCCATTAAGAGGATTGCTTTCATTGGGTTTCCAAACGAAACTGGATTGAGACGAAACGCATTTCTTCTTATCTGTCTTCATTGTCACTGTTTGCCCATTAGTGGCCTTATCACGTAGCAAGCAGATTCCTTGTCCATTTGTTAGAGTCACCCATTCGGTGTAATGATCAGGGGGAGCGCATTCGCTTTGATTTACTTTCTTTAGATATTTTTGACCTTGAGTTTCTTCATCAATTTCATAGCAAGTTCCATCGATTCCGGTTTGATCGGGGTTCCATTTTTTGACGACTTTATCTGGTCGACATTTTGAAGTTAAGACTTTGGCCGCGAGTTTTTGTCCGTAAGTTTCTGTATCAACTTCAAAACACTGACCTTCATGAAAAATGAAGGTCGTTTGTGCTTGAGCAAGGCTTAATATAAAGGCGAGATAGGTAATCATTAGCGAGCTATGAGAAAATTGAGCTCCCAAGCTTCATTGATGAGAGCTTGAGGAAGTCCTAAACTTATCAGGTTCGATGCCACTTCATTTGTGGTTTTTGCATTCTTATTGAGAGTTTTATCCCACAATAACTGAAAAGATTCGTTCATCTCTTCGTCGTCTTGATGAAGATCGATAAGATCCCAAAAAAATCCAGTGACACGCCACTCGTTCTTTTCTCCTTGGCATACGTCACTCGGTATTGTTTCAATTCTTAGAGGTGCACGACGAGGAACCATAAATTCAAATTTTGCATCAGCATCGTTGAGATCAATGCTAATCCATGCTGAGAAAAAAGAAGCCCAACCTTCAGAAAGAGCAAGAGCTTGCGAATAGCATTCATCAATTTTATGAGACCCACCACCAAAAGATCCAATATTAGCTTGATCATAAATGGCATGACCGAGCTCATGGCCAACAACATCCCAATAGTCTCCACGAGTGATATTTACGGTGTTAAAAGAATAGTAATCACCACTTCCTGGCCAGTTGATGGTTATCGATTTCTTCCAAAAGGAATCACGATTAATTTGTTGAAATTTCTGCAGCGCCAGAGAAGCAATATTCCAAATGCCTACGGCCTGACCTGCATCACTAGTCGATTCAAAAATAAGCTTATTAATTTTACCGCAAGTAATTTGAGCATTCACAAAATAATTCTTACGCGACTTAATTTGAAAGTGACCATCGCTCTTAAGTTCTGCATTAAGAGTGATTGCTCCTCCAATGCAATTTACATTTGCAGAGAATGGTAAATCGATAACTTTTTGAAGCTGGCCATTTTTTGATATAAAACTTTGTATGGAAGTGCCTCTGTTCGGATGATCACTTAATTCAATTCGATCTGGACTTAATTGAGGTGAAACAGTTCTGACTTCTTTTAAATCGAGAGAGGAAAGATCTTTATCGTTGAGAACAACTGTTGCTAACGAAGCTTGAGTTAAAGTGAAAAAAAAGATTGTTGACCAGAGTAATTTCATATCGTTTCCTAAGTCTTAAAAGTTGATAATTTATTTTGATGGTGAAGAATCCTTTTAGGTACTCAATTCTTCTATCAGGAGTACTTTGCTCGGTCTTAGAAGCCTTGATCCTTGATAAAAAGGGCTTAAAATAGCCTTTTGAAAGGAGACAGATATGGAATCAAATGAATCATTGTCTAAACTGGAAATTGAGCTCAATAAACTGATCGAAACGAAGTCTGGACGACGTGTTTTTTTGCAAAGTCTTCCACTTCTACTCACTGCTTGTGCCAGTAAAACTCAGCATCGTACTAGAGAAGGAGATAACTCGGGTCAAGAGGCAGCACTTAATCCAGATCAAGAAAAACAGCTTACAAAGGAAGCTCTTCCTGAACTAAAAAAGGAATATCCAGCTCATAGCAACCCCGAGGTTCAGCGCTATATTTCTTCACTTGGAAATAAGTTGATCGCGGCCAATGACCTCAATGGTAAACCTTATAATTATAATTTTACAGTAGTCGAAACCAAAATGGTTAATGCTTTTGCCTTACCCGCAGGAACCATTTTTGTTACGGCACCTTTAATTAAAATGGCCAATAGTGAAGCTGAATTAGCAGGAGTAGTGGGTCATGAGATTGGTCACGTTAAGGCCCGGCATACAGCAGAGCGCATGGCCCAAGCCAAAAAAGAGCAGAATAAATCTCTTCTTTTTGGAGCGGCTGGTGCCCTTCTAGGTGGAGCGGCGGGGTTTGGTCTAGGGAAAATGCTATGTAGCAAACAAGACAGGGAGTGTCTGGCAAGAGCGGCTTTGTACGGAGCAGGAGCTGGAGTGGCCGGGGGATTACTCATTCAAAAATTTGGCTTTATGGCGAACTCCCGAGAAGATGAAATGGAAGCCGATCGTATTGGCTTTCGAGTCGCTTATAAAGCGGGCTACGATAAAGATCATGTTGGACTCTTCTATGATCGATTATTAGAAATGGAAAAAGATTATAAGAAAAGCCAAAATAAAATGCTCGCTTCATTTACAGATGCTATGAGTACTCATCCGCCTTCACAGGAGAGAGTCAATCAAATGAGGCAAATGGCTTCAGAGGTTAAGAACGTAGGTGAGAAGATTTCTACAAAAGAATTTGAAAAGATCCAGCGGATGTTGAGCTAGACGTTTTCGAGACATCATTCAGGAACCTTCAAAGTCTGATAAAGTAGGTCATGTCCTTTAAAGAATTTCACATCATAGGAGCCGGAGCAGGTGGGTTATCACTTGCCTTAATGCTTCAAAAATCTGGTCATAAAGTCACTATTTATGAAGCCCATAGTATCCCTGGAGGATGTGCTAGTTGGTACCAAAGAGGTCCTTATCGATTTGATGTTGGGGCGACAACATTATCGGGCATGATAAACAATGGACCTCTCCAACAGTTCCTAGATGAACAAGAAATAAAACTTGAAATGAGACATGTCGATCCTGGACTCGTTGTTCATTTCAATCGAGGACAACTAAAAAGAGTTAGCGATAATAAATTATGGATTGAGCAACTCGATCATTTTTTTCCCAATGCCCATCATCAACAAACTTGGAATCATATTTTAGAAGATGCTGAGAAATGTTGGAGCATCTTGAATGATGTTAAAAATTTTCCTCCACGAAATATTCATGACCTTCTTCAACAATTGGACTTCAGTCTTTTTGAGAAAGTTAAACTCTTGCCTCTTTTAGTAAAGAGTTTTGAATCTTATACAAATAAATATTTAAGTGATCCCGAACTTAAAAGAATTATCGATCAACTTCTTCTTATTTCTACGCAATCGACCAGTGACGATGTAGCGGCCTTGGTGGGAATTCTAGGCGCCCATTATCCATTGGACACTTGGTATCCCCTAGGCGGAATAGGAACCTTTAGTGAGACCTTGGCCTCGACCTTTACTCAACGAGGCGGAGACATCAAGTATTCAAAAAAACTGATAGGTATTGAACAATCAGGTAAAGATTATCTTCTTCATTTTAAAGATCAAAAAATTTCTGCTGAAAATGTCGTCGTTAATATTCCAGTGTGGAATTTAGTCTCTCTTTGCCAAGGTAAAATGAAATCGTCATTTGAGAAAACCTCGCAACGTGCGGGAGAGGCATGGGGGGCCATGACATGTTATGGAGTTGTCAAACCTAACGAACCGATTGAAGCTCTCTATCATCAGGTGCACGATCAAAAAGACAGTAGTCTTTTTTTTTCATTTTCAGATAAGAATGATCACATTCGTTCTCCTTTCGGAGAACAAGTTTTTTCGGTTTCTACTCATATCAAGATTCAAAATATGAGTAATAAGAAAATGGATAAAGAGAGTTATCTAAATGAAAAGAAAATATTTCAAGAAAGAGTAGAGCAGGCCCTTAAAACAAAAATGGGCATAGATCATTTTAAAATTGATAGCGTCGGAACTCCTCAGACATTTGAGCGCTTTACTAAAAGACATAATGGTTGGGTCGGCGGAATTCCTCATCGAATGAGTTTACCGCTTTGGGATTATCCTGCCGCTCAGACTCCTTTTAAAAACTTCTGGAGAGTTGGTGATACCGTATTCCCTGGTCAGGGAATAGTTGGAGTGATTTCTGGAGCAAAGATCCTTTACCAAATGATTCGCTAACGTTTCATAAATGAAAAACAGAAGCATTTTAAGAACATTTTAAAAGACACTCGACTAAAATTCCTTCACATTGATTGTCCCTAACTTTCATTGAGGAGGTCTAATGAATTCAGGTTACTTTTTTTGTCTTATGATACTTTTTCTCACGTCTTGCGGACAAAGGGCCGCAAAGTATCTGGGCCCTCTTAGTCGTATTGAAATGATCGATACCGAAGCAGATCAAGACGGAGACGGTATTAAAAATTCGATTGAACTAAAGCAAGGACTCGATCGAAGTGAGTTTAACTTTCCTCGTCTTTCCTTATCACAAACTCAAATTGAAGTGAAGTCAGATTTTCAATCGAGTTTCTTTAAAACAAGTAAACAGGAATATTCTTATTATCATATTCTCCCGTCGTCATCTTTACCTCAACAGTATTTGCTTCTACCTCAAATGCATTCACAGGAGAGATGGTTGCTTGAAGAGCGAGCACAAAGGGAAGATGTGCTGCAACTTGAACTTGAAGGTGAGCTCTCATGGGATTTAAGTAGTATTCTCACTTTTCATTATGCGAAAATAGACCTTGGAATTTACGACTGGTCGACATCAGAGGTTCTTGCTCTGGATTCTTATCTTGTTATTAATCAAATAACTCAAGGAAAATTTCATTGGTCTTTTACCCTTAGCGAAGAGGATAAAGACAGGATTAAGAATCGTAAAATGAAGTGGGACTTTGTTCTGATATTGAGTGACTCTGAATGGAGATCACCACTAAAGAGAATCCACTGGAATGAAATAAAAGAAGGCTATGCTCATTTTCTTCCAGCCCATTCTATGGCGCCAAAGCTTTATTCCGAACAAGTTGATCCTCAAGTTTTTATCCCTAAGAACTCTGCACTTGAGTTGTTTCAAAATGATGAACAGATAATGGGAATTCCGATTATTAAAAAAGGTCTTATATATCATCTACAAGAAAAAGAGTTTTCCTATGAAATGCGAGAGCTGAAGAAAGTTGCTCATTCAAATTATCAAATGCCGGTTGGAAACTTTAAATTAAAAGGATTAGAAAATCATCAGTGGGAAAGAATTGACCTTACTCTGATTTCTCCAGAGTTATCGACGCAGACTGTAAGTCGTGATGTTAATGTTACATGGATTGGGCAAAAGCCTTGTCATGTTGGAGGGGGACGCTTTCAGAAGGTCCTATGCGAGGGTCAATCTTTAGTTCAAAGATGTACTGCTTCTTACCAGGAACTCGTAAGTCTCCCACAAGAAAAAGGTATTCCTCTAGAAGAAGTCTCTGTTGAATTGAGCAAATCAAAAGTTAGCTTAAAAGATTGGATAAAGATGAGTGGGGCAACGATCTTAAATAATGGGAAACTTATCCGTTGGGAAGGAAATACTCGAAAGATGATGGAGCTTCGCCCTTTCAAATTGTTATGGGATCGTGAAAAGAGAAGCGTCTCTTATGGGTATACAGGTTTACAATGTCCTCTTGTTTCAAGCCCCGCCGTTCAAGTCTTGAGTCATGATCAAAGCCGACATGTTCAAGAAGAGTTGTGGGGCTTTCATTTACAACAATACCAGTATTAGTTTTGCTTTTCGGGATAATTGAACTTTATTTTTAATTGATAATTTTTACCTTGGTCGTCGACGATATTGGTCAATCCATCATAGGCCAAAAGTCGACGATCTTTTTTGCTATAGGTGACGCTAATCGGGTCAAGAAAGAGTCCAAAAAGAAAGTTTGAAATCTCTAAGCGAAAGTCCCAAAAATCAGGATTATTGACTTGGGGACCATTTACTTTCAGCTGAAAAGAGAAGGCATCTCCTTTATCTGGTAATACAAATAATATTTTTCTTTTTTCATTTGATTTGAATTCATTGAGATGATCCAAAATATAATTATGGTAACCTTGTCCCATAACCATATTGTCTTCACGTTTTAGGACAAAATCCTTTTTCTCTTTATTAGGCTCTGTAATTGTTATCTTTATTTCGTCTTTCGAAACACTTGTCGTCTCTGTTCTTCCATTGCGAGAATCAATGTACTGAGATTGAGGTAAGTATGGAGATATATCAAATTGAGATTTAAGAACACCTATCAGTTTGCCATTCGCATCTACATAATTGGTCTCTATTTTTTTTACCAGTCCCTTCTCATCATATTCAACTTTGTGTTCTTCTTTATACACGAAACTGTCTTTAATATTTTTTGCGATTCCTTCAAAGCTAGAACCTGCAAAGAGTGATTGAGTAAATATACATAAAAGCAAAAATATAAATTTTTTCATAAGTTCATTCTAACTTGAATTGAAGAGAAAAAGAGGATTGTCTAACTTTTGTCTCTATTGTGCAAAGGCTCTGAATTAAGCGTTAGCGAGCTTATCAGCTCTTATACTTTTCCAATGAAACCAGGCGGACGGAATGAGTTTATTAAAAACTCGGTCGATAATCTGCATCACCAAAAGATTGTAAACACCTTTGATTTTTCCTCGCAAAGAATGATTTGGGGCCCTCAGTGAAATAGCATAACCAGCATCGAGATATTCAATATGATGCCAATAACCAGCAGGGATAAAGAGAGTTTCACCTGGGTTTAAATAAATCTCATAACCTTGAGCATCTTTGAGGGCCGGATACTTTACAAAGTCAGGGTGATCGACATCGACATAACTTCTTACTGTAAAAGGATGTCGATATAGTTTTTTTGACTGCTGAGGGGAGAAAATGACGAATCTTTTTCTCCCTTCGATTGGAGTATGAAAAACATGTGACATGTCGATATCATAATGGATTTGAGTGATTGCTCCTTTTGGACCAACAAACATAAAGAGAAATCTTTTTGAAAGACCCTTCACTAAGCTAGGTAATGTGATGTCATTTTTTAATTCCGGAGCATCTGAAAAAATATTGTAGAGAAACATGCGAAGATCTTCACCCTGGGCAATACGATCGAGATACTCACCAAAGCCCATTATGGCCTTGCTACCCATATACGTTGCGCCAGCTTGAGAAAAAGTCGAATCGTAAACTTTAACAATATTTTGGCCATAGCTCTTTTTGAAGTATTCGGGATTCCATTTTCCAAGGGCCGACCAGTCTTTTGCAAAGTCTGTGACGATGCAGGGAAGATTTTTTTCCATGAATTGTTGATTGAATTCTTGGCGAGATAATCCACTTACTTTAGGAACTGATAAATATTCTATTTGGCTCAAAACATCCTCTCCGACTTATGGCCTGACATCAAGGACTTTGCCATAAATGGAGAGCTTTTCCAATCCGAGATTAAGTCTCTGGAATTGAAAGGTTTTCATAATAAATAAGATTAAGTTCAAAAGGTCTAAACTGATAGTTTTCTCGCAGGGCCGATTGAATCCATTGAGATGCGATTGCCTCAGTTTGTTGGGGAGTGACCTCTAAGCTTGGATGAAATTGAAGAGTCAGTGAGATCTGACCATCCCAAATGATCATCGCTGCAGCGACCGGAAGGACTTGAGAAGCTGGAGCAACAACTCCCCAAGCTTCATTTTTTAAATTGGCTGAAATGTCATCATTCAATCCAATTGGCCAATGGCCAAGATTAGAGAAAACTCCAGTTCCCACATCCTTTATCTTTTTAGCGACCCATCGTGTACCTCGGTAGCCAATGAGTCCTGCCATATTGCTATAAAGAGAGGAGCCCCACTGCAGTTGTTTTTTTAGAAATTGTCTCATCTGCTGATGAATTTCTTGAGGAGTTGATTTGTTTTTTATGTTGATAATAATTGAGGCAGAGTGATTTCCTGATTGAAGAGGAGTTGTCTGCGTTCTCATATTGAGGGGCAAAACCCATTTCCGATCAGAGTCTGCATCTAAAAGATTTTTCGTAATGACTAAGTCTAGGTGAAAAAGTAACCAGGTCGTTAGAGAAACATCCTTATCTTTTGAAAGTATCTCTAAATCTTTTGTACCTGTTCTACCGAGATAAATGTGAGCGAAACATTCTGGACGACCAGTCTTCGCTATTTTGTGTTTCCATTTTAAATTAACTTTTTTTGTCAATTGAATAAATTGAGAGAGAAGTTTCATTCGATGGCGACGACCAGGTATGTGGGTTTCTTTTAGCGTTGGTTGTGAAGTTACTTCGAGACCTCTGTCCATCATAAGTTGAGTCATCATACTTATTCCGTCGTGATCTTGATGATGGAGAAATTTATATTCAAAGCGATTTTCTTCGGGAAAAAAAATGGGGATAACAATCCCCATCCAATCGCCTAAATCTTCAGCGACTTTAAATTTAATAGCAGAGTGATTCGTGGCCATTATGCTTCATTTTGTTCAAATCGATTTTGCTTCCATACTGTTAAAGCTTCGAATGCTTTACCAAGTACCTCTTGCGTTGCAGACAGAGCACCGTCGTGAACTGTCGATTTTGCAAATTGAAAGCCATGGGCATTTATTTCTAATACGCAGATAAAGACATCATTTTCTTTAACGAGCTGAAATGAGATTCGCCCGCGAGAAGGAGAGAGGCGCTCAAGTCTGTCGAAGAGCTTTGCAATTTCACTTCTCTCTTGAATGTCGATGGCAGCAAAATCGATATTGATATCTTCATTCTTTAGATTTTCGTCAAAGAGCACGAATACCTCCTATGAATTGTCTTGCA
>Ga0100403_1002967_pt1 | contig 12964 bp, 13 predicted proteins | sample CryGeymet201501t_FD_83663 | JGI IMG/M metagenome (GOLD analysis project Ga0100403, IMG submission 83663) | Groundwater microbial communities from Crystal Geyser aquifers in Utah, USA - Crystal Geyser metaG 2015-01t | ecosystem: Environmental > Aquatic > Deep subsurface > Groundwater | place...
AATAGCGGTGGCGTTGCTATTGCCAAAAAAGGAGAAATCCCATGAAATTCACTAAACTACTAACCCCTATCATGCTCATCACAGCACTAGCAGGTGCGAATTCCGCAGTGGCTCTACCAATGGTCGATAAGCCCGTAGAAACCGGCTCAATGCCCGTGAAGCTCTTTCCTGACCATGAAAAGAAAGATGTTTATTGGTACATTCCGATTTCAGTAGATCCATGGGACAGAGACTCTTCCTACAAAAGTTCTCTATACCGAAGTGCCAATGCACTTAGCGTTGTCTATCGCGGCCAACCACGTGTTGAAGAAAAGATGATGAAGAAAATCGCCAAAGACCTAGGCGTTCCTGTATCGAAATTGGTTCCCATCTCCTATGAAGAAACCAAAGATCTCGTCTGCCAGAACTTCTACGCCAATGATCCTCAAACACAATGGCTCTTCCCTTCAAAAATCGGGAGCTATCTTGAAGTCGTTCCAATGTCTTTGCGCACGACCAACCCAGAGTACATCAACGAGATTGAGTATCACCTAGAAAATGGCGGACTAGCCTGCACGGTTTCTGTTGCATTCAAAGGTGTTAGCACAGCCTACAAACTCAAGTTTGAAGCCAACATGAACGAAGTCTTTCGTAGGTTCGAAGCCAATGCTCACGCGCAAGGATTCTTCTGGGAAGTGGACATTCATACTTTGATTCAAAAACTTCACCGTGAGAAAATCATCAAGATCGAGTCCTACCAAGATGACACCATTCCGGATAGTGAGTTTAAGGCCCAACTCAAAGCCGCTTGGGATGAAGTTGTAAGACAAATCACAGCGAATCTCTTCAAACGTCAACTACAACTTCCAACCGGATCTATCGAAGGTCGAGGCAAACCATGGAGCCTACGCACAGACTACAAATACTCCGAGGAAAACAACCGTTATGTTGCGATTCTGGAGTCTAGTGCTGCCACTCTCAAAAAAAGCCAAATCTCAATTCGAATGGCCGTCGAATAACTAACGTCCAAAAGGGAGAATGAATATGAAAATTTTAAAAGTCTTATCAATACTAACTCTAGCCTCTAGCTTCCAGGTTCTGCACGCGCAGAGCCTGGACGGCTCCACTCAACGGCCCGAGTCGCGAACCATGCTCGGAGGCGAATCCAGCAATACATTTGTATTCGGACACGTCGCGCATAGCAAATGGGTGTTGCCATTTTTCTTTGAGCCTGAACTAAAATGTGGCGAAGCAAGCCTCGCATCGCCGACCATTCCATGCAGACTCATCATTTGGAATCGCCCCAACAAGCACCAGAGCGAATTTCTAGAATCACTGGTTCAGGACAAATCAAACAAAACATATTTCGTCTCAGAATTTTCTCCTTTTGTTTCCAATATACGAGCTCACTACGAACCTTATAGCGCAAGTGAATATTTACCAAGAGGCAACATCCCGCCAGTAAATCAAGGAATGACAGTCTCTGACTCACATGAATTTCAAACCTTCTTTTTGCGAGTCCCAAAGGACGACATCGAAGTAGCGCAAGGAATCTTTGAATTTGGATCCTTAGGCGAATACAGCATTTCGTTTGATCTCAAATCCCTACACTTCCCTGAGTATTTGCGAGCCGACCTCAGCCAAAGCTCAATGAATGATCTCAAGAAAGCTATAGGAACAAACATGAGCTACGAAGAAAAGAGCGACCTAATGACTCGAATTTTTCAGCACGCAAGACTCGTATCAAATCATTTAAGTTGGACCGAAGCCGACACCATTGCCAAGCTTTTTGTTAAAAAGCTTGCATTTGATTGGAATGGGCAGTTTTTAAAACAATCCATTCAAGGCAACTCCGTTTTCCTCATAAATGAAGCGACAAAGTTTGATCTTAAATGCACTGCCTCTATCAACTTGTCGAGTTATTCCAAAACAAACTTTCAGTGCTCTCGAGCATCGGAGTAAGCATGAAGAATCTTCTCACAACCATTCTCTTGTTAACAGTTTGTTCCTGTGGCCAAGTCTCCATTCCTTTCGACCCTATTGATTTCAACAACAACGAAAGCTCAGACAACGATCCATCAGTTTCCTCAGACTATTGTGTAGCTGAGCGATTGGCTGAGAGCTTTAAACTTTGTTTAGTCGAAATTCAAGAAAGTGATGCCACCGCCTTAAAGAATCGACTACTCCAAATGTCTAAGAAATATGGTTTTTTTGTAAAAGCACAAATGCATAGTAAAAATTTCGAAAGAAATGCCTATTTCCGCAAACATTCAGAATCCTCATTTCAACATACAATAAGCTGCATCGAAAACACAGCTTGCCCCAAAAGGAGCCATAAATGAAACCCCTATTAATTGCGTGTGCGCTATTGTTCTCCAGTACAAGCTATGCCCAAGTCAATTTAGACGAACCTCTGAGCGTCGACATCGGCGATCGATTTTTTCGCTCAAGTGCTGATCCGAAAGTCGTTTACACAATCCCCATCGGCCTCTACCGCACCTCAAGGTATTTTACCAAAAAGCAAGGAGATCGCCTCAAGACCGAATTCATGCTGGGCCTGTTTCCAGACCAAATCAAAGTGGGACAGAAAAAAGTGAATCAAGTCGAAGAAGGTAGTAAGCTAAAGGTCTTCAGGCCTGTGGAAGCCCAATACATTGGCGAATCCATGGATATTCCTCATGAGTTTGATCCAAAATTATTTGGAGCGAACGGCTTCGAAAATCTTATGGGCCCCACACACGTCTACCTAGACACCAAGAAGAGTGCTCGCGTTGAGTGGTATCATATCTTCCCCCTTAGTGCGAAAAGTCTCATCAAAGAAGTCTTTGGGCGACGCTTTGGTCAGCAGATTTTTGGGGATCATATCGGCTCCATAGAATATAGCTTTGTTTCCATAGCCGCTGGCGAGAAACGAATTACAAAAACTCGAGTGGGTGTCTACACCTCCGAATCTCATTTGGATATATACGGAGAACTTCCACCCTCACGGCTCAACGACATGCAGATAAGCTCAGCCATTAGTGACCATAAGCTTCTGCCCGAGCCTTCGAGAGATCCCATTCCGCTAAAGATTACGGATCACCACAAAACACCTTGCTGGGAAGAGTCCATTGAGATTGGAGAGTTCTGCCTCGGGAAAACTCTATAATTATCTCTTAAGGTCCAACCAAAAAGCGGGACTCTGCCACCACGCAGAGCCCCGCCATCACACCACCCAGATTAGGAGGAATCTAGGCATACTGTTTTTTGTTATTATCTCGCGCTTAGTTCCGTCGATTTCAGACGATTACGAATTTTGCTAAGAAGTTTATCGGCAGCATCCTCAATCGCTTCACGAGAAGCCTGACCAAGCGGCGATTGCTTCGCAGAATCCAAATCAAAATCCAAGGCTCCAACATCGATGTCTACTCCAAAACCACCTTCTTTCGTCTTGCCTTCACCGCGCACTGAAGCCAAAACAGCACCGGTGCGCACATCGACAGCCCTGATATCTACCCTTACCTTCGCTGCAGCACCCTTACCCCCAACCTTGACGCTTCCAAATCCGATAATCTTTCCAACATCAATGGAGGCCCCGTTCTTTTCTGCGCAATATTCAAACTCAGTGACAGCACCCACAAAAGCAATGTCCGCACTCTTAAATTTACCCTTCTCACGAGTTTGCGCTTCTTCTGAGTTCACGAGCTTAAATTCTTGTTCATACATATTGTTGATATTCTCACGATCCAAAAGCTCTACGCGGCTATCCTCAGACAATCTCGTCATTAGCATTTCCTGAAAGGCGGAGCCAAGATCTCTCTGCCAATGGGCCCATTCTTCGTTGCGGCAATTGCTGTTCCCTGTTTTGTTTTCGAATTTTGAAACGGTGACCTTCGTCTTCGCCTCAATTCCAAACGTTGTTACTGCCAAAATTGTTAAAATAATTGATTTCGTTTTCATAGTTACCACCCTATAAATTTAATTTGTTAATGTTTGTGTGCTTAATTGATTGAGATCTGATTGACAGGAAGAGAGAGAACAATAGAGGTGCCTTTATTTTTTGCACTTCTTACCCTCACTACCCCACCCCAGCTATGAACTAAATCAACAGAGGATGAGAGCCCGATGCCATTGCCATCAGGTTTGGAGCTCACGCCACTAAGTGCCATCAACTTTTCTTGCTGAGTCATTCCCACTCCATTGTCTTGAATCTCAAGCTTCAGTTGCTTCTCCTCAATGTAAGTTGTCAAAGTGATTTGAGGCGACGAAATGTTTTCACAAGCCTCCAAAGCATTCGCCAACAAATTGAGAAGGGCACGCTCTAGCTCAGATTTTTGAGCCACCATGTAGGCTTGTTTGGAAGCCATACCAAATTCGTATTCAATTTGAAGTTTCGTGAAGTCAAAGAATGAGATCTTCACATTAGACTTGCGATGAGTTTGAGCAAAAACCTCTAAGCACTTCTTAGAGAGCTTGCGAAACTCAAAAACATTCATCTGCTCACGAACAACAGGAGGAACTGCAGCCTGTGGATTCTTGTGAAAATCCAGATACTGCATGGACATATCAAGGAGCCGCCTTGCGGACTCATTCAACACACCATTAGTCTCCGGGCCCCCAGAACCCCTTCGCGTCTCATTAAGCACGCTTTGCAGGGCCATCACCGGCCCCCTTAAATCATGAGCAAATCTCCTAGTTTCAGCTAGCAGCCGCTCGTTTCCATTATTGTTTTCCATTTCACCACCTCCGTGTTTTGTTGTTTTAGGTAAGCCGAAACCGTCTGTTACGAAACAGCGCTAAAATCGTAACTTTTTGAACGACTTACCCACAAAAACCTTGACCTAGGTCACAGAGCTTGGGCACAATACAGGCACCAAGCTCTGGCTCCCAAGAGGCATGAAGGTCGTTCCGCCAAGAACATCAACCTCCAAGCTTCTACAGCCAGGGCTTTTTTTATTTGTTAATCTCCGGGGCCATCTCCAAGCCCACCTCTCTTACTCGCCTCACTACTATCATTACCCTGCTGTCCCTGTTCAGGGTCTCCAGAACCAATACCACCTGCAAGGCAATTGAGAGCTATCAGCGCAACAATCATTATAGTTAACCTACCGATTTTGTTTAACATCATCCTCATAACGAAGCGCATTATGCGGAAACTCATGTTTCTGGTCAATAGATAATTCAAATATCTAATCGGTTTAGCCGATAAAATTACTAGGTATGCCCTCTTCAAAATCGAGCCCCCAATACAAGGCACTTATTTCCGAATTGAGAAATGAAATAGCCGCAGGAAACTTTACCCAAAAGGAACTCGGAGATGAACTCAACCTAAAACAAAGTAGTGTTTCTGAACTTCTCTCGGGAAAATCCAACCTCTCAATGGATCAGTTTCTGAAAATTTGTGACATATTGGCAATTTCCCCTCACAACATTCTTAGAAAAGCTGAGGTTAAGAACACAGGAAAAATAAACGCAACTCCTGAAATGGAAAAAACGATGTACAAGTCGCACATTCACGTTCTTTGTTACTGTGCATCTAGCCAGGTAGTCGGGGTTGAAGATATTCATCTACACAGAACTCCCAAAACAAAAATAAAAGAAGCTTTTGATGAGCTTGTGGAAGTAGGCTTACTCAAAAAAATAGCGCTGAAATATGTCCAAAGGGACCCTAATCTAGTAATCGCGCCGTCGAATAGAGAACAATTCACAATGATCCACCTCGAGATAATGAATCGTACCTACAAAATGTTTGAGGAGCTCAAAAAGAGCAACTCATTCACAACCCCAAAGTTTAGATTTTTCCAAATTGATAGATTTTCATACTCACAAATAAAAGATATTGAGAGTGATTTATACAAACTTTACGATAAAGTTAGTAGATACATGATTCAGAACCAGTCTAAATCTTATTCCAGCTCGGAAAAACTTATTCTTTGGAATATCCACATGATGAGTATGCCAGTCTTGGACGCCCCCCATGTCTAATTCTCACACTCAAGGCGTTTAAATGAATACCGACAATAATCGTATCCTTTGGGCTCGTGGAATTAGCGAAACTGGCAATGCGATTCGCCAAGCAATTCTAGCCCTAGCAATTCTATCGGTAAGAGACAACCCAAACGATGTATTCACAGCAGAGGTTTTGGAAACTATCGGCGTAATTGCAATAATGCTAGTTGGACCATCTTTTATAGATAGAGTGAACCGAAAAAAATCCCTTGTTGCATCTGATATCTTTTGCGTAGCAAATGCTCTATTTTTATTCCTTGGCGCTCTACATAATTCTATAGAGGCTTTATTTGTAGGATCATTCTTTACGACATTTTTCGCATCTTTTTATCAGTCAAACCTAAAAGCAATGACCGCCGAAGCTGGTGATGGAGATATTAAGAAAGTTAAACATGGCCTGAGCATGATTCAAATTAGTGTCTTGATAGGCGCTATAGTTGGACTTTTGGGAACCACATTTGCTCTCCCAAAATTTGAACTAAAGTATTTCTTTTTATTCGATTCATTAACTTTCATCGTATCAAGTGTTCTGGTTTACGGAATTAAAGAGACCTCTAGTGTAGATTTTCCCCAAAAAAAACCATGGATCGAGTGGATCGAAGGCCTCAGATACAGCCTTAAATTCCCCACAATAAAGCTTGTGATTTTCTCTGGTATTTTCGGAGGAATCACCTATGGAATCTTAGAGTCCACCAGCGTCGTTCACTTGAAAAACTCCGTCGGACTAGACGACTTCTGGCTAACGGCAACCAGAGCAATCAACAGAGTTGGCTCAATCGCGGCGTTCGTCCTGATGTTTTGGGCAAGTAAAAAATTTCCGAATCTCAAAGGGCAATTTTGGATCTTAGCTGGCGGCGTGTTAGCAATCTTGGGAATATTTTGCATGAGCTCTCACACTCCTGTCGTGTTTATACTGTCGGGATTAATTCTATTCCCTGGAACATCCTTCTTAAACCCATCTCTATCGGCAGTTATTGGGGCATCAACCGACAAAAATTATCTTGGTAGGGTATTCACATTTTACAGCTTAAGCACCTACATTGGAGTTCTATTTGGAAACTTGATAGTCTTCCTTGGTCGAAACAATATAACCACTGGGGAATGGCTTCAGGTAAGTGCATACATCTTTGTAGGGCGGATTGGACTCGGCATCGCAGCACAAAACAGATACAAACAAAAAGCTACATCTTCCGCTTGAGCTCTAATAGGTCGCCGTCGTCGGGGTAGTAGCGCATGGCCATGGAGAGTTGTTGTTTGGCGCGTTCGACTTCGCGGCGGTCGATGTAGAGTTCGATGAGTTTTTTGTTGGCGCCTAGGTCGCTCGGGATGATGCGGAGAACTTTTTCGAGGATTTTTCGGGCGGCGGTTTTTCTTCCGCGGGACAATTCGAAGGCTGCGATTTTCTTGAGAGCGGACACATCCTTCAGGTCCAGCTCAGTGATCTTTTCCCAATCTTCCGCAGCATCGATGATCCTTGCGATCGACTCATAATATGCTGCTCTTACTCTGTAGGCTGCCACTTGGTCCGTACGATCAGCCTGACGATCTCGAATGATCGTGCCCAGAAAGTAGTCCACTTGTTTTTGAAACTCTTTCTCATCTCCAAGTGCGACCATGTCTTTGGTACGACCAGACTGATTTCTAGATTTCTCGACATCAATCAAAATCTTCTGACTCATCAACCACACATGAAACACACGAAGTCTCAAATTGTAATCTTTCGGAAGTTTCTTAATAGCCTGCATGCCGTGATAGTAAGCCCTGCCGTATTCGCCACGCATCTCAAAATTTGAGGAAATCAAAACATGGAAGTCTGGATTGTCACGAAGTCGATCGCTTGAGTGTGCGATGTGTTTGTTGAGTGCGGCTACTTTTTGGTTCAAGCACTCTTGCCAGAAACTTTTGGGCTTGCCCTGATATCGATCAGGCACGCTCACTAATTCCAAAATATCATTATGGAGAGATTCGACACCTAGCAATCGATCGGAGTCGCCCATGCTCTTAGAGGCTTTGTCCACTTCATCTTTGGCGTTTTTGCATTCCAAAGCGAATGTAGACGATGCCTGAAGTGCAAAAATAACAACAGCAGCGGCCACCAGTTTCTTGAACGTCAATTGCAGAGAGATTTTCCCGATAATCACACCCCTATTTTAACAGACTCTCTATCGCAAATAACAATTAGAGTTCCATTAAGGTCAGGAAATTTTGACGTTTAAAGAGGTAAAAACCTGCAAGAAGCACCAGAACAACCACCCGCCATCAGCAGCACGGAGCTATAGCCGATTGGCACGGAGAACTACACAGAGCACTACACAGAGAACTACACGGAGAACTACATGGTACGCTTTTTCCAAGACGGCCACTTTTTGAACAAAAACCATAGCCCCACCAGGACTAACAAAGCGGCCATTACGATTTTAACGTTCTTGAAGTTTCCCAAGATCACATCACCATAATATCCAATCAAAATTATTTGTGTTGGCACCGACAAAAGAGCAGCCGTTCCATCGATGGCAAGAAACTTCCACGTGGGAACTCCGAGCATTCCACAAGCCATGTGCCCTGGAAAGCGAAGACCTGGTGTGAAGCGAAAAATTCCACTAGCCCAGTAACCGTATTTCAGCGTCCACTTGCGCACACGCAAAAAGCTCTTCTTCTCAGGCCAATGCTTGAAGCGCGGCTTATCAAACAACCAGCGGCTTCCGTGCCTTCCCAGCATGAAGATTAACAAATCACTCAAGACCACCGCACCAAAACAAACAGTGGCTAACGTATACAAGTTCACAGGGTCCCCTGCTCCCGGAGGATGAGGGTAGAGATCAGGGTGCATGGCCACATGCCCAACTAAACCAGCTGATATCAAAGTCATTTCTTCGGGGATCGGAAGACCAAAACTACTCGCAAACATGAAGAAAATGATGGCTCCGTATACAAGTGTAGGATCATATGCCTTGTCAGCAAACCAGGTGATCAATTCCACTTCAGAAAATCCAAACATAAGCCGTGGACTGTTCCTACTGCAGCAAGTCCATAATCGAAAGCTAAACGCCTGCTATTTTTCAAAGACTTGCGCCGACAGCACCTCCCCCCTAGATTTAACAAAAACTAACGCTTTGCGTCTGTGTATAAGTTACTAACGCTGCACGTTAAGCACTTGATTCCCAGAAGAAAACTCTGTCATGAACTTTCATTTAAGTTTGTACAGAAGTTTTAACTCCTCAAACCCACTAGAATCACTCATAACTCACTCCATGGCGGAAAATAGAAATACCAAACTCACAGAAAGATTAACCGTTGCTAGCGCTTCATTAGCTCTTGCGACCATCGTATTGGGCGCGAGCTTAAGTGCAACGGCATTCGCTGCAACGAAAGACCACGTTCTTGTTATCGACGAAGGTGTCGACCTCGTTCACTTCGAATTGAAAAATCGCGCACACATCAACTCAAAAGAATTCAACGGTAGAGCTAACACTGATGATGACCGTAACGGATTTGTTGATGATGTTTCTGGATGGAACCTTATTTCTAACGACTCCGCCTACTTCCCACTGCACGTAAGGGAAGTCTTCGTAAAAAACGACGCCACTGTGGAAAAACTTCTTGGCCTCTACAATCGCATTGAAGAAGGCGACAGAGAAGCCATTGAGTATGTTTATGGCAATCCTGATATCGCAAGTGCGATGAGTTATGTCCTAAGCAAATCTCACGGAACACACGTTGCTGGAATCATCGTAAAATACGGCAATCAAAACGCTATCATTTCTAGCGCAAACGTTTTCACACCTTCTTCAGCTGAAGCTTCAACTCCTTCTGAAGATCCGTCTGCAGCTTTAGCGATGACTCGAACCATGATGAAATCCTCAGGTGCTGAGATTTATGTCGAAGGTCTCGAAACCTTGCTCGCCTCTCAACCTTTAAGAGCATCTGAAATCATTGCTAATGAAGGCGCAAGCACAGCGGCCACTAGCGTGTTTGATGATACCGATGGAATCAGAGCTTACGTCAACGACAGCGCCCAAAAAGACCGTGCTGAAAAACAATTGATGAGCCGATACCTCAAAACAACTGGTGCTCGAGTTGTAAACCTAAGCCTCGGTTTCGCAAAAGTTACTTGGAAAATGAGACTTGATGCCATTTGGGATGAGTACCTTGAGAAGAACAATCTCCCCGAAAGCACTCCGATGACTGCTACTCAACGCGCTAACTACAACAAGCTCTTGAGTATCTACTCAAATTCAGAAGCGAACTGGAACTCTTTCTTCTCCAACAACCCTCAAACACTATTTGTGGTGGCTGCTGGTAACGACGGAGATATGCAAGTTCCTAACGCTGGTAACAACGCGATCAACGAAGTGGCTCCTGCAAACTGCGCAGGCTCCAACTCAAACGTTATCACTGTTGCTGCAACAACCCCTGAAGGAGTGATTGCAGACTTCTCTAACTACAACAGCCGCCTTGTTAACATTGGCGCTTGGGGTGTAGCGGTTCCTTCAACAGCTCCGAACCACCACCATGTTAAAATGAGCGGAACTTCAATGGCGTCTCCTTATGTTGCTGGTGTTGCTTCTGCCATGTTCTCAGCGAACTCTCGATTAACTGCTTCTCAGGCGAAAAGCATTTTGATCAACACCGCTAGCCCGAAAGCTTCTCTTCAAGGAAAAGTTTCCAGCAATGGAATGGTTAATCCAGCAGCAGCAGTAAGCGCAGCCCGCGGATTAGGAAATGGACTAGCTCTTGCGGACATCGCAAGTCCGTCGGCAGATAGCAGAATTCTTCCGGGCTTCGCACTGCTTCCTGAGTTCACAAGAACTCTAGATACGACTCTCCGTGGAGAAATTCACGCGACGTCTGAATTGGTAAAAAGTTTCTTAAGATAGTTCCTTAAGATAGTGTTCGTTGTTTCCTGTGAGGGGGAACAATAAACCCCTGAAGTCCACAGCGGCTTCAGGGGTTGTTTTTTTCTATGACCACTGTGCTAGCGAAAAGTACCAGAGCCAGGTTTCACTAGCTTTTTTTATTCGCCATCTACCGGTCCGTCGACAGGCATGACACCATCTTGGTCAGAATCCTGAGAAAAGTAGATGTTGTCGTCGAGAATTTGCTTAAGTTCTTTCTTCAAGGTCAGGTCTGTTGTCATAACCGAGTCTTGTTGAAGGCGGTTTTTAAGATCGGTCTTTTCTCTTAATATGTAGTTTATCTTGCGCGCAATAGTATACTCAGACGCGATAACGGACGAACAGTTTTTAATGATTCCATAGGCAAACTCTAAGGCCAGGTCCAAAAGCATTACGGTTGATAAAATCGTATGATCACATTTTGCTGATTTTTTAAGTCGGGCATCCAATAGCTTCGACAGCACCTTCTGGTTCTCATCTTTTGGGGCCACAAGAAACACAACCAGCGCACCAAGCAACTTTTCATCTGCCGGTGAGTCTTTCGAAGAAAGGACTTGTCGTGCAGTATCATAAAATTCAGCGCTATTATCTAGAATGCTCGCAACGACTGCAGCAGAAATCAAATCTCTCTTGGAAGAACTAAGCTCAAACATTTTGAAGTTTAATGATCGAAGTAGATTTGGATCTTTCTGAAACAACTCACGATGCCTAGCAAGAAAGGTGGCATACTTCTGCACAAAAAAATAGATGTCTTGAGACGGCAGCTTCTCCAGCAAAGCAGTTAAAGTTTTCATCTGATCAAGATCGAGCTTAAGCTTTTCAACAACCATTCGCGTAAACACCCTTGATTTCCCACCACCTTCAGGATCATTAAGCCAAAAATCTGCCAAATCTTGGGTGTTGTGAAGTAAGACATAACTGCCCAAAAGATTGAGAAAGACTTTTGAATCCTCCCCAAACTCCGCTTCAGCTGCACTCAAGAATCGCTGCATCGCCTTAATGAACTCTTTACCATAACTCTTCAATATAAAGTTTTCGGTTCGATGCCCCCCCAACAGACCAAATGCCTGAGACACAATTCCTACCACTTCAACAGATTTTGAATTCTTAGTTTTTAACTGTTTTGCCTGGTGGTCGAGCCAACTAGCAAATTTGCGACGCGCCTCTAACGAATACTTTACTTGCATCGCAAGCACCGCGATTGACCTAATCGAATTTTCCGGATCACCACTTAATGTGTTGGAACTCAAAAACTGGAGGACTTCAGGTGAAAACTCAAATCTTAAACGACCCAAAAGCCTTAAAACAATATTAATAGACTCAATCGTTAACTCACCTGAAATATAATCTAAAACCTCTGCAGGCAATTCTTCTCTTCTCTGCAAAAGCTCAACGACAGTTCCTTCTGTACTACTAATTCTACTAAATGAAAAAAAGGATCTGGGGTCGATTTTGCCATCTATAACATCTCCTGGATGCGTCGGGAAAGACTTTGGATCCCTCAAAACTTGCATGGCGAGCTCTTCCACTCCTTTGCCATCAATGCTTCCAGCAAAAGCTGACCAAAAATGGGTGGTCAGCTGAGGATCTCGCACTTTGGAAAAAAATTCTTTTTTCCAGGCATCTACAACTTCCGAATCCCTTTCAGGATTTAACAACTCAGACATGCTCCGTAAATCATACTTAGACTTCATGGTGTAGGATTGGGGCATTCGAGAGATCAATTTTATGCCAACTCTTTTTCTAAGCCCAACAGGCAAATTTGATGTGGCCTCTTTCAAACAGTTTTTGATTACTGTTCCTAAGATATAAAAGTCTCCTCCATCAGCAAGTAAGATGATGATCTGCCTCGGGAAGAAATACCGTCTCGCCAACCCTATCGCCTCTCCGCTGTTCACTCCGAAACCATCTGCCATGATCTCCTCTAAAGCCGAATGCTCGACATCAGACAGGTCCGAAACTTCCTTCGCAGCCAAGCCACAGACTCCCTCGTCAGGAACTAATAACCTCTGATGGAGCGGGGCAAACTTAACAAGGCCCACCAATAGAGGCTGAAAAACATTCGGCACCAAGACAATCAATGCCAAAATTAGCCCGAGAAT
>Ga0100403_1002971_pt1 | contig 12949 bp, 13 predicted proteins | sample CryGeymet201501t_FD_83663 | JGI IMG/M metagenome (GOLD analysis project Ga0100403, IMG submission 83663) | Groundwater microbial communities from Crystal Geyser aquifers in Utah, USA - Crystal Geyser metaG 2015-01t | ecosystem: Environmental > Aquatic > Deep subsurface > Groundwater | place...
ACTTTGTAGACGCCGCCGATGACGGCTCCGACGAGGGAGCCCGTTTGGGGATCGCCGGCCATTCGCAGGACAATCCTAGCAGGCTCCGGGCCGTCGCCTGAAGCCAGAACCGCCATTGAGTCGCGCCCGAAGCATGGTTACGCTTCCCCACTATGCGAAGCGAGAAGGACGTCGAGGCGTACCTCCTGAAGCTCAATCGCCGGTTTACGACCGTCGGCGATCCGTTGGCGGACGGGGCCCCGACCCCGTCCGGTCGCCCCGCCACCTTCCTCGTTCAGTCGAGCGACGCGATGCCGCCCGTGGCGCTGCGCGTCGAGGCGCCGCTCGTCGTGCTGCGCGTCCACATCGGCGACGCGCCCAACGTGAACGGGAGCGAGCACGGCGCGCTCTTCCGGAAATTGTTGGAGCTCAACGCGCGTTCGCTCGTTCATGCGAGCTATGGGCTCGAAGACGATCGCATCGTGCTCTCGGCGGCGCTCGAGCTCGAGAACCTCGACTTCAACGAGCTCGAGGCGACGCTCGACGAGATCGACATGGCGCTCGCGCAGCAAGTCCCTGGCCTCGCTAGTATCGCGGGATTGGCGAAGAAGAGCGGGCCGGCTTCTACGAAGTGAATTGAGGGAAGAAAGACGACCATGGGGATCTTCGCCCGCATCGCGCAGCTCATTAAATCGAACCTGAACGACCTAATCAGCCGCTCGGAGGATCCCGAGAAGATGCTGAACCAGGTCGTCCTCGACATGAACAACCAGCTCGTCGAGGCGAAGAAACAAGTCGCCGCGTCGATCGCCGACGAGAAGCGCCTCGCGAAGCAGGCCGAGCAAGAAGCGGCGAACGCCGCCGAGTGGGAGCGCCGCGCGATGATGGCGCTCCGCGCGGGCAACGAGGAGCTCGCGAAGGAAGCGCTCAATCGCAAGCGAGAGCACGACGAGCTCGCGAAGACGTTCCAGGATCAGTGGCAGAAGCAGAAGACCGCGGTCGAGCAGTTGAAGCGCGCGTTGCGAGCGCTGAACGACAAGATCGAGGAAGCGAAGCGCAAGAAGAACGTCCTCATCGCCCGGAAGAAGCGCGCCGAAGCGCAGAAGGCGATCCAAGAGACGATGCACGGCCTGCGCGATCAGAGCGCCTTCGAGACGTTCGAGCGCATGGGCCAGAAGATCGATCAGATGGAGGCCGAGGCCGAGGCGCAGGGAGAATTGGCCGAAGAGTACTCGGGCGATGTTTTGGCTTCGCAGTTCTCCAAGCTCGAACGGTCGCACAACGCGGACGAAGACCTGATGGCGCTGAAGCGCAAGATGGGGCTCGCGCCGCCGGAAGAAGCGAAGGCACCGGCCGCGCCGGTGCAGGCGCGCGTCGAAGCGCCCGCAGAGAAACCCGCAGCGCGCAACGAGAACGACGAGCTCGCGGCGGCGCTCGAAGAGCTCGAGGCGGAGCAGCAGGCCGAGGAGAAGCGGAAAGCCGGTCGCTGAGAGTTGGTCGAGCGCACTTCCGCGACCCGCGTTTCACCCTCCGAATCGGCTCTCCGCGTCCATGCGGAGACGGCCGAAGCCGTCATCGCGCGCTTCGAGTGCGATCCGGCGAACGGGCTCACCGTCGCCGAAGCGAAGAAGCGCCTGCTTCGCGACGGGCCGAACGAGCTCCCGAAGCCAAAGCCGCCGAGTCGCCTCAAGCAGTTCTTCGGGCAGTTCGCCAATCCGATCGTGCTCACGCTGCTCGGCGCGGCAGTCATCGCGATCATCGACGGCTACTCGCGCACGAACGTCACGATGCTCGAGCGCTACGGCGACGCGACGGCGATCTTGCTCATCGTCGCGCTCAACGCGGTGCTCGGGTACTACCAGGAGATCCGCGCGGAGGTCGCGCTCGAGGCGCTCCAGAAGATGCAGGTGCCGAACGCGCGCGTGCGGCGCGGCGACGAGGTCGTGATCGTCGCCGCGACCGAGCTCGTCGTCGGCGACTTGTTGGAGCTCGAGGCCGGAGACGCGGTGCCGGCCGACGCGCGCTTGCTTCAGACGATCAACTTGGCGGCGGAGGAGTCCGCGCTCACCGGCGAATCGACAGAGGTCGGCAAGGACGCGGCGGCCGCGGTTCCGGACGACGCGCCGATCGGCGATCGCGCGAACATGCTCTTCGTCGGAACGAGCCTCGTGCGCGGCAAAGGGCGCGCGATCGTCACGTCGGTGGGCGGACGCACCGAGCTCGGCAAGCTGTCGGCGCTGATATCGCAATCGCGCGATCGCACGACGCCGCTCGAAGAGCGCCTCGAACATTTCGGAAAGCGCATCCTCTGGGCCTGCCTCGCGCTGAGCGTCCTTCTCTTCGTGCGCGGGATGATCAAAGGCGATCGCAGCTGGCACGAGCTGCTCCTCGAAGCGGTGAGCTTGGCAGTCGCCGCGATCCCGGAGGGGCTGCCGGCGATCACGACGATCACGTTGGCGCTCGGCATGCAGCGCATGGCCAAGCGCGGAGCGATCATCCGAAAGCTCGCGGCGGTCGAGACGCTCGGATCGGCGACGGTCATCTGCACCGACAAGACGGGCACGCTCACGCAGAACGAGATGACGGTGCGCGAGGTGTACGCGGGCGGCATTCAGTACGACGTCAGCGGCACCGGCTACGATCCGAAGGGCGAGATCCTCCACACGAAGGACAAGGCCGCGGCGGATCTCGCGCACGAAGGCGCGCTCCGCGATCTTCTCGCGACGGTTGCGCTCTGCAACAACGCGCGCCTTCAGCGCGGTGAGAACGGCGCGTGGAAGACGATCGGCGATCCGACCGAAGGGGCGCTCTTGACGTTGTCCGCGAAGGGCGGCGTCGGGCGCGAGTCGGTCACGTCGTCGCACAAAGTCGTGCGCGAGCTGCCGTTCGACAGCGATCGCAAACGCATGACGGTGCTCACGCTCGACGAGTACGGGCGCGAGGTCGTGCACAGCAAAGGGAGCGCGGACGTCCTTTTGCCGCTCTGCGCGAATTACGCGACGCACGACGGCGTGCTCCCGCTCGACGACGCGGCGCGCGCGGCGATCCTCGCCGAAGCCGAGCGGATGAGCGGCGACGCGCTGCGCGTCCTCGGCGTCGCGCGCCGCGAGATCCACGACGACGAGCCGCTGAGCGGCCGCGGCGCGACCGATCGCCCGAGCTCGGAGATCGAGACGCGCCTCACGTTCCTCGGCCTCGTGGGCATGATGGATCCGCCGCGTGTCGGCGTGAAAGAAGCGGTGCGCGCGTGCGCCGAAGCGTCGGTGCGCGCGGTGATGATCACGGGCGACCACAAACTGACCGCCGTCGCGATCGCGAAGGAGCTCGGGCTGTGGGACGAAGGCGCGATCGCGCTCACCGGCACCGAGCTCGAACGACTGAGCGACGCGGAGCTCGAGTCGCGCATAGAGAGCGTGCGCGTCTTCGCGCGCGTGACTGCCGAGCAGAAGCTTCGCATCGTGCGCGCGTTCAAGACGCGCGGACACGTCGTCGCGATGACCGGCGACGGCGTGAACGACGCGCCGGCGCTGCGCGAGGCGCACATCGGCGTGGCGATGGGCAAGGACGGCACCGACGTCGCGCGCGAAGCGGCCGACATGGTGCTCGCCGACGACAACTTCGCGACGATCGTCGACGCGGTCCGCGAAGGCCGCGCGATTTACCGGAACATCCAGAAGTTCATCTTCTTCCTCCTCAGCTCGAACGCGGGGCTCCTCGTGGCGGTGTTCGCGGCGTCGTTCATCGACAACTTGAAGCCGCTGACGCCGCTCATGATCCTCTGGATCAACCTCGTGACGAACGGGTTGCCCGCGCTCGCGCTCGGGATCGATCCGCCGGATCCGACGCAGATGATGGAGCCGCCGCGCAAGATGAGCGAAGGCTTGCTCGGCGCGCGCGAGTACCTCGGCATCGTCGCCGTCGGCGTGTGGATGGGGGCCGCGGCGCTCGCGTGTTACTTGTGGCCGTGGGGCGACGGCGTGTTCGGGCCGCGGCACGCGCGCGCGATCGCGTTCTCGCTCCTCGCGCTGTCGCCGCTCTTCCACGCGTTCAACTGTCGATCGGCGACGGCGTCGATCGTCGCGCTGCGGCCGATCCTCTCGACGCCGCTCGTGATCGCGGTCGCGCTGAGCGCCGCGATTCACCTCGTCGCGGTGCTCGTGCCGGGGCTGCGTCCGGTGTTCCAAACGTTCGCGATGACGTCGACGCAGTGGGGGATGATGCTCCTCTTGTCGGTGTCGATCGTCCCCGCCATCGAGATTTTGAAGGCGCTGCAGCGCGCGGGGCTCGTCGGGAAGAGCCTCGGACCGATGTCGCACCGCGCGCGTCGCTGATAACTTGTTCGCATGACGAGTCGAACAGGGAGAACGGGAGCACGGGAGGTTCTGTTTTGAAATCTCCCGCCCTCCCCCTCTCCCTGTTCATCTCTCTCGCGGCGTGCGGCGGCGCGCCGGCCAAAGACGCGGCAGCACCGAAGACGGACGACGATCAGAGCAAGCTCGGCGATTACATCGCCTCGCAAGGCGGCGTCGGCCCGTACAACGACGGATCGTCGTCGGGCGCCGGCCCCGGCTCGCTCCACTTCGAGCTCCTCGAGAAGGACAAGCCGGTGAAGATGGACGGCGTCCTCCAAGAGTGGCCGCCGCGCTTTCAGCTGAAACAGGCGGTGAAGGGGCAGACGAGCGCTACGGTTTCCGTAGCGCTCCAATACGACGACACGAAGATTTGGGTCGCCGGCGAGATCAACGACTCCGACAAGCTCGTGCGCACCGCGCAGTTCGGCGAGGCCGAGGATCACGTCTCGCTCGTCCTCGCGTTCCCGACCGCGAGCGGCACGGCCGCGGTGTACGACGTCGGCTTCTACATCGGCGTGCCCGGACAATCGGCGGGATCGGTGCGCGTGCGCGGGCGCGGCGTCGCAGATTCGAAGATCGTCGAGTCGCCGACGCAGGGCGGGTTTTCGTTCGAGGCGGTGCTTCCGTGGAGCGCGTTTCCCGAAGGTCGCGCGACGCGCGTCGGCCTCCGCGGGGTCGCGCGTTACGTCAAAGCGTCGGCGCCGGGCAGCGTCTCGGCGATCCTCGCGAGCGCGCCGGGCGACGCTTCGTCCGCGTCGTCGATGCCGCCGCTCCCGACGGAGCCCGAGCAGGCGCTCATCGAGCAGCTCTTGATTCCGAACAAGCTGCTCGACACCGCGCCGAAGGTCGATCGCATCGCCGACGTGGCGGGCGACGGGTTGAAGGAGCGCGTCGCGGTCATCGGAAAATACCTCGTCGTCCTCGGTCCCGGTTACCTCGGTGGATCGACGTTCTTCTACAAGGACCTCGGCGGCGAGCTCGCGGGGCTCGAGCTTCGCGACGCGACCGCGCGCGGCAAAGCAGACATCCTCTTGCGACGGCGCATCGCCGACGGCGCGACGACGCGCGAGTACTTCGAGGTGCTCTCGGCGATGAGCGCGACCGCCGAGCCTACGACGACGTTCGCGCACGAGATCGCCGTCATGAGCGGCGCGAACAAGATCACGAACTCGGTGCACGTGGGCGCGCGCGAGATCGAAGTTTCGATCGAGCCGCCGGCGGGATGGGACGCGACGAGCTACCGCGAGAACGTCGCGACGGGGATCGAGCCGGTGCTCCTTCCCTGGGGCGGCATCAAATCGCAGACGTTCAAGTTCGACGGGACGAAGTTCGCGAAGTCGAAAGAGGTGAACCAGACGCCGGCTGGCCCGACGCCAACGGGCCCGAACCCCGCGCCGACGCCGATGCCGAAAGATCCGCCGACGCCGCCGGTGAAGCCCGCGGGCGATCTCGCGAAGCAAGTCTTCGAGCAATACAAGAAGGACCGCGGCGTCGGCCCGGACGTGCAGCCGAAGGCGGATCTGCAAGTGAACGTGCACGGCGACGCGCGCCCCGAGCGCGTCGTCCTCATCGGCCACGACATCGTCGTCTTCGGCCCCGGCTTCAAGGGCGGGACGAGCTACGCGTACGTCACCGTGAACGACATGGAGCTGCGCGAGATGAACGCGCGCGATCTCACCGGCAGCGGCACCGCAGATCTCGTGGTGCGCGCCGGCGCGAAGAAGACCGATTCGCAGTCGAGCGATCCGGTCGAGTTCGATTTGCTCCTCCTCTATCAGGTGCGAAGCGATTCGATCGTCCGCACGCTGGCGATCGAGACCGGCCGCGAGCAAGCGGGCAAGCGCATTCAAGGCCTCGTGCAGTTCATCCCCGCGGGCGCTGGAAAAGGCTTCGACGTCGACGCGCAGCCGGGGCGCGCGACGGGCTGGACGCAGGCGAATTACCCGTGGCGCCAAGAGCAGCCCGGAAGCGGGCCGATCGAGCCGATCCTGCTTCCATGGGGTGGAATCGCGCGCGTGAAGTACTCTTGGAATGGATCGCAGTTCGTGAAGCAGTGAGCGTCACGGCGCGCGGCCACCCTAACTGGAGATGCAAATGAAGTTGAATCCGTCTTTGTTCCTCGCCATCACTGCTTCGCTCGCCGGCACCGGCGCGTGCATCATCAAGAACGCCGATCCGCAGCAGCCGACGGCTGCCACGGCCTCCACTGCGGCGACCGCGCCGTCCGCCACCGCGCCCACGACGACAGCGCCCGCGGCGAGCGGCGATCCGAACGCGCGTCAGCTCGGCCACAACTTGAAAGAGGTGCGCGGCATCGGCGGCCTCGACGGCGGCGCGCCTGCGGCGACGGACGCGGGATCTCCCGCGACCGAAGGCGGGCACTGACGTACCCGCAGTCGCTCGTCCCCGCGCCGCCGGACGCGCAGCTCTGCATCGGCTTCGTGCCGTCGGCCGCGGAGCCGGCCTCGCCGGAAGAAGCGTCACGGTCGACGCTCGCCGTGCTCGTGCGCAGCCGCGGTTTGCCACACGCGTCGTGGAGTTGATCTTCGGACGCCTCGAGCACGAGGTGCACGCGCAGGCGATCGCGCGCGCGCGATCCGCATGGGCTCGCGCGGCACCGCGCTTGCTGCCGTGCGTGTCCGGAGGTGTCGCGATGAATTTCCGAAAGTGCGCCGTTCCGCTCGCAGGTGTCGCCGCGCTCGTCGCGCTCGGCGCGTGCAGCCACGAGCAGGGCTCGACGCCGGGCACGACAACGGCGAACAACGCCAACGAGCCGGGCAACGCCAACGATTCGAGCGCTCAGTCCGACGTGGCGCTCAGCCGAATCGCCGTCGCGCGGTGCGCGCGCGAGATGCGCTGCAACAACATCGGCGCGGACAAGACGTACGCGTCGAACGACGAGTGCGTCGCGAAGGTCGGCGACGACATGAAGGACGATCTCGGCCCGAGCGCGTGCCCGTCGGGCATCGCGCGGCGCGAGCTCGACGCGTGCGTCTCCGCCATTCGGGCAGAGAACTGCGGCAACGTCCTCGACAAGATCGGGCGCGTCACGGCGTGCCGCACGAGCCGCCTCTGCACGGAGTCGAAGCAGCCGTCGTCCTGACGCGCAGATGGACTCGCGCTACGGGGCGTCGTCGCCGAGCATGTCCTCCCCGAGGAGCACGACCTCTTCGCTCGTCATGTGCGCATCGAGCTCGGCGAGCGCCTTTTCGACGCGCGCGCGGCGCGCCGCTGCGTCCGTCGTGGCGCACGCCGCGCGCACTTCGGCGACGAGGCGCTCGTGATCGCCGACGTGGTCCTCATCCATGACCGCGCTCGGCTTGCGAGCTTGTTCGGAGCGCGACTCCGCGAGCTCGTAGAGCGCCTCTTCCTCGTGCTTCGCGTGGGCCGCGAGCACCACGGCCAGACGTTCGAGCGCGACCTCGAGCGCGTCGGGCGCGGGCGCGCTCGCTTCTAGGACGCCGCGCGCCGCCTCGATCAGGCGACGCAGCTCGAAGTGTTCGCCCAAGAGATCGGAACGCACCTCGCTCGGCTTCATGGCTCGATGTTACGACGTCTCGGGCTCACCGCGCGAGCAAGGGAAAGACGATCTCGCGGACGCTGTCGTTCTCCGCGTCGACGAGGAGCACGCCGTCCACGTCGAACGCGCAGCGGTACTCGAGCAGCTGACGCCGCGTCGCGCTGTTCTCGATCCGCGGCGCGAGGTCGCCCGTCTTGACCTCGGCGACGAAGGCGAGCCCGTCGCGCACCGCGATCAAATCCGCGCGCAGCTCGACCTCGTGCGGCGCGCCGTCGACGGCGACGGTCCACGTGCACGCGACCTGGCGCGCGCGCACCTCGTACCCGAGCTCCGCGAGCAGGCGCTCGGCGCGAACCTCGCCTCGCGCCGCGCGCGCGGCCTGCGCGCGGAGACGCCACCGCGGCGCCGACGCGCGCCACCAGAGGCGCAGCGTTTGAACGAACGCCGCGAGGATCGCGAGCGCCGCGATCGCGACGAGCGCCCATCGCGCGAGCGGATCGGCGAGCAGATCCATCCGCGCGGACTATCGCCGTCGCGCGCGCGAAGGCCAACAAATGCGCGACCACGCGCAAGCGCCCGCCGCGATCTCTCGCTCGACGTTACGCGAGGAAGCGATTCCGCGCGCCATCGCTGTAGCGCGCCCAATCGATCGCGAACGGCGACACCGTGCTGACCCCGCCGCGCCACCGGATCGTGAGGCCCATCGGCGTCACCTCGCGGTAGTTGCTCTCGTCCGGCAGATCCTTGCTCTGCGCGCCGCCGGCGGAGAAGAGCGTGTAGAGGCTGCCGTCGTGCGTCGCGCGAAAGCCGCTCACGATTCGCTCGTGCCCGCGCACCATCACCGAGCAGCCGATGCGCGCGAGGAAGCTCCTGAGCTGCTGCGTGCCGTAGCCGAAGCGCGCCGTCTCCGCCTGAAGCGCGTCGGGCACGATCTCGGTGTCGCTCGGATCGCTCCACATCATCTGGAAACGCAGGTCCGGATCGTTGAGCGACGACAGGTCCTTCCACTTCTCGGCGAGCGCCGCGCTCCGCGGGATGCCAGCGTGCACGAAGAAGAAGCGATCGAACGCGAGCGACGTCGGCAGCTCCTCGAAGAGGCGCATGTACTCGCGGAAGAACGCGTCGTTCGCCGCGCCTTTCAAGCCCATCATTCCCTCGGCGGGCCGCACCGGCGCGAGGATCCGCCCCTCGTGCTCGATGTAGTACTCGTGATTGCCGCGGAGGAAGTAGACCGCGTCGGGCACGGTGACGAACAAGCGCATCGCCGCGCGCAAGACGCCGTCGAAGCTGAATCGGCCGCGATCGATGTAGTCGCCGAGGAGCACGAGGCGCGTGTCGGGCGTGTTCTCCGGATCGTCGGCGTGCGCTTGGACCTTCGCGAGGAAGTCCGTCTGCATCAAGGCCGCTTTGAGGCACGAATAGCAGCCGTGCAGATCGCCGAGCACGACGAGCTCGTACTCCACCTTCGGATCCGGCGGCAGCACGTAGACGTGCCCGTCGAGGAACGGCGCGTGCCCCGCGAAGTCGGCGAAGCTCGTCGCCCCCGCGAGCTTGCCCGCGCCGGCGGCGCGCTGCTGCGCGAGCGTCGTCTTCACGACCTGCACGAGCGCGAGGTCCTGCTCCGCGCTCTTCGCGAAGCCGGCGGGATCGCGCGTGTACGTGCGCTCCAGGCGCGTGAGGAACGCGTGATCGTCGGCGCGCGGCGCGAGCGACTGCGGCTCTTCGATCTCGATGCGGCGCTCGACGACCGTGTCGGGCGCTTCCTCGATCAGCTCGAGATCGATCGGCGCCGCGAGGAGCCGATGCAGATCGTCGAGCAGCCGCTGCTCCTGCGGATGGGCGACGCCGTCCGCCAATATGAGCTCGCTCACCGCGTCGAGGAGGTGCGCCTGCGCGGCCTCGTCGAACGGATGAAGGAGCTCGTAGCAACGGAGCGCGAGCTTCGCGTAGACGAACTGCTCGGTGCTCTCGCCTTCCGCCACCGACTCGGTGAAGAGCGCGGCGATCTCGCGCGCGATCGCCGCCGCCACTTTTTGGAACTGCTCCGTCGTCCGCGCCGTCGCGACTTGCCGCGCGAGCGGATCGGGCACGGCTTCGAGCATCCGCTGCTCGACGAGCTGCGCGATCTTCTCCTGGACGAAGCGCTTCTCGGCGACGGTGAACTTGCCGTCCATGTGCCCGAAGGCGGTCAGCAAGAAGACGATCGCGAGCATCTGCTTCTTCGCGACCGCGGGATCGGAGCTGAACATCGCCATGCGCGCGCTTACGACGGTATCGCCGTTCGCGATCTCCGGCGACGACTGATTTACCCTGGTGCCGATGCCGGTCACCTGGAAGCTCTCTCCGTTCGACGCGCTCACGCCGCGCGAGCTCTACGACGTCCTCGCGCTCCGCGCGCGCGTCTTCGTCGTCGAGCAGAAGTGCGCGTACCTCGACTGCGACGGCAAGGACGCAGCGGCGCTTCACCTGATGGGGCGCGTCGACGGCGCGCTCGCGGCGTACGCGCGCATCTTGCCGCCGGGCGTCTCGTTCGCAGAAGCCGCGATCGGGCGCATCGTCACCGCGCCCGAGCACCGCCGCGCCGGCTTCGGCCGGCCGCTCGTGCGCGAAGCGATCGCACGCACGCGCGAAGCGTTCGGCGACGGCGCGATCCGCATCGGCGCGCAGCGCTACCTCGAACGCTTCTACGGAGAGCTCGGCTTCGTTACCGCGAGCGACGAGTACGACGAAGACGGGATCCCGCACGTCGAGATGGTGCTCACGCGATCGGCAAATACAGATCGGTGACGAGGTCCTCCGGCGCCGCGGTCGTCGGATCGTTGCGATACACCTCGAACGACGATCCGCTGCCGACGCGGTGTCCGCTCTTCGGCAGCCACTCGCCCATGAAGCGCGCCCACGTGTCGCCGAGCTTGGTGTACGGACCGAGGTGCGTCGTCTTCGCGTAGCGACCCGCTGGCAGTCGCTTCTCCGCGAGGCCGCTCGGAAGCGCGACGTCGCCGTCGAGCGCGAGCCCGGCGTCGGACTGAAGATGCTCGGACGGCGTCGTCTCCGGATCGTCGTAGTAGATGGCGAGCATCATCTTGGCGCGCGCAAAGAGCCCCGCGGGCCCGGCGATCGCCCCGAGGCGCGCGAACGCTTCGGCGATTCGGTTGTACGGACCGACGTGGTGGACGGTGGCGACGCGGAGCTCGGGCAATGTCTCGACGGTGACGTTCATGGTGGTTTCTCCCGTGACGAAGGTGACGTCGAGCGCGCGCGGGATCGCGCTGAAGTGAACGCCGCATCGCGCGGCGAGCTCGATTTGCGGCGCGCGCCCGCATGCTCGGCGAAGATCGATCGCGGCCTGGCGGTAGGCCGTCGGCGACGCGCCGTACGCGGCGCGAAACGCGCGTGTGAACGACTCGTGCGTCTCGTAGCCGGCGTCGAACGCGATCGCGGTGACGGCCGCGTCGCGCGTGAGGAGCTGCCACGCGGCGCGCTCGAGCCGCAGGCGACGGTGCATTTCGAGCGGAGTCTCACCGATCATTCCGCGGAAGACGCGGTGATAGTGAAACGGCGAGAGCGCGGCCTCGCGCGCGAGCGCCTCGAGATCGAGCGCGTCGTCGAGCGTCGCGGCAATGCGCGCGACGCTGCGAAGCACGGCCGATTCGTAGAAGGAGCGCGTCTCGTTCTTCACCCATCCGAAGCTACGCCGCGCCCACGCGGCTTGCTTGACGCGCGTTGCGCATTTTCGAGCGACCTCTTGCAGAGCGCGCGACGGACGCGTGCGCTATGCGATGACGAGCATGAATCGCTTCGTCGGATTCCTTCTCGTCGGCGCTTCGTCCCTCGGCGTCGCCAGCGGCCTCGCGTGCTCCTCTTCCTCTTCGTCGACCGCGACGCTCGGCCCCGACGCAGGAACGGATTCTCCGGCGACGCCGGACGCGCCGCCCGGAACGATCCTCGAGCACGGGCGCGTCGTCGACTTCGGCGATCACCACGCGCTCTCCGGAGCGACGATCACGATCGGCGCCGCCACGACGAAGACGGCCGCGGACGGGAAATGGTCGATCGCCGTACCGATCGGAACGCCCGCGCGGCCGCGCATCACGCTCGACGGCTACATCAACGTGAACCTCCCCGAGGAAATCTCGACGGCCGACAACGATCGCAAGGATCTCCCGCTGCCGGATCTCATGACGTTCCAGCTCGGGATGTACGCGCAGCCCGGATACGATCTCGCGAAGGCGTCGATCTCGATCGCGATCGATCTCTTGCCGTCGTGCGCGAGCGCCGACGGCGCGACGCTGCAGGTCGTCTCGCCCGCGGGCGCGAAGGTCGAGTACTTCTTGAACGGGTTTCCGTCCACCAACGCGACCGCGGTGAAGCAAGGCGAGACGCCCGCCGTCACCGTCTACAACTTGGATCCCGGCGTCGACTTCGTCTTCGAGGTCACGCACCCGACGTGCAAGCAGGCGCCTTTCCCGGTCACGGTGGGCGCGCAGACGCTGACGGGGAAGACGACGACCGAAGCAGGGAACGCGAACTCGGTCGCGGTCATCTACATGCAGTGACGCGCGATGCACTGACGCGCGACGCGCAAAGCGTTCGCGCCGACTGCGCGGCGTGGCGGACACGTACGGTTTCGCGTGCCCTGCGTGGGGCGCGCTCGCCGCGCTCGTGGCGATGCGTCGCAGGGTCGCTGACGCGAGCAGCTTCTGCCGTTCCGCGGCACGCGCGATGCCTCGCTCCCCGCCGGAGGCCGCGATGACTCTGGTCGAGCTCTTGATTCTTCTGATCGTGGCGGGCGTGTGCGGCGCGATCGGGCAAGCGATCGCCGGCTACTCGCGCGCCGGGTGCCTCGGATCGATCGCGCTCGGGTTCATCGGCGCGCTCATCGGGATGTGGCTCGCGCGCGCGCTGCGGTTGCCGGAGCTGTTCGTCGTGCGCGTCGAGCGCGAGGCGTTTCCGGTGGTGTGGTCGATCATCGGCGCCGCGATCTTCGTCGCGCTACTCGGCCTCGTGTCGCGCACGCGCCGTACGGCGTGACGCCGGCGCTCGCGACGCGCGTGTCGGCGCTATGGTAGCGCCGATGATCGACGTCGATGGCGCGCGC
>Ga0100403_1002974_pt1 | contig 12937 bp, 4 predicted proteins | sample CryGeymet201501t_FD_83663 | JGI IMG/M metagenome (GOLD analysis project Ga0100403, IMG submission 83663) | Groundwater microbial communities from Crystal Geyser aquifers in Utah, USA - Crystal Geyser metaG 2015-01t | ecosystem: Environmental > Aquatic > Deep subsurface > Groundwater | place: USA...
ATGGACTCAAAACCGGGACATCTCACGATTATACCGATAGTTGGGTAGTTGGTTATACCCCTGACTTTATAGTTGGTGTATGGGTTGGTAATGCAGATAGCTCCCCTACTGACTCTGTTTCCGGACAAAAAGGAGCTGGAACTATTTGGAATGACGTGATGCAAACAATGTATAATTCAACCTACAATAAAAACACCGCTTTTGATTTTTCAGATATTCAGGAGTACCAAGGAAAAAATGGCGTTGAATTTGGACTGCCCGATGACGATTTCGAAAGTGCAGAAAACATTATCAAAGATCAAGACAATGCCTTTATAATGAGCCCGCATCGCAATGACGTTTTTCTTTTTATTGCTGACACAGAAATATCTTTAGAAGCAAAAGAATCTGCAGAGTGGTTTATAAACGGAGAAAAATACTTGACGGGTAAAAAAGTATTTTTCTCACCAACAAAAAGTGGCACTTATACAATTCTGGCAAAAGGGTCTGGCGCGAGCGAAACCATTTCTATAAAATTTCTTGATTCGTACAACAAAAATTAAGATGTGAGGAAATGGTAAAATGCCCGCGAAAGCAAAGCTTTCGCGGGCATTTTTCTGTCGCCGGACCCCACCCCTATTTTGTCACTTCGAATTGTTTACTGCCTGTTCGTCCAAAATTCTCTGGTGTGTAAACTTCTGATACCATGGCAGGCATCTGATTATAAGTTCCAGGAACCAAAGCCCTCACATAATAGTCAAATTCGTATACACCCGGGTCAAGTCTACTTGTGTAGATATATGCCCTATCGTCGCGTATTTCTTTGAAATCTGGATATATTTCTGGAGCTTTTATTTCTACTTCATTGAATCTGAGATTTTTACTTTCTGTAGCCAAGCTTAGGTCAACAATTTCGAGACCTGCTGGAATGAAATCTTCTATTTGTACATTCCTTCTTTCTACTGGAGCAATTATAGTTAAGTGTTCTCTTATAACATCACCTGCTTTTGCCTTTACTAAAGGTGTCTTACTCGAGACATCGTCCAGAGCGTACAAATCCCTGCGAATGGTAAATCCTCTGTCTCTTGGGGCAACATTTCCTGTTAGATAATATTTGAGTGACATATCGTAATACAGACTCCCTGTACCCTCTTTCTGTAAATTAAGAGTATTGTAATCATCTTTCTTTAGATCACTTATTGATATCTTATTTTTATCTTGCTCCAGAACTGTTTTTGAATTAAATTCAAAACTGTTTATTTTTTCGTTATTTATAATAGTATCCAATGTGTATTCTGCGCTTGTTTCTTTTTTCCAATTAAGGTAATCAGTGAACGCCTCTACTACAGCCAGAGTGTTTCTGGTTGACCCCCACGAACCATCTTTATCTCTTGAATTAAGGAGCCACCTAACTATTTTGTCATTTATTGCGGTATCCCGTTTTCCCAAAGCAATTGATTGTAAATACAATGCTGTGTTAGAAATAGTTGATTCATAATAATCATAGTAAAAATTATTATCATTCACACCAATGAATGCGCCCCGAGAGTCAATATTAACCCTATTATCGAGAGCTTCGTTTACTTTTTTCTTCATAGAACCACTAAAGCTTTCAGAGTTAACCAATACACCTAGTTCTGCAAGTGAGTAGTTGCTGAGCTGGTCATTTATAATTTTGTCATCACTTACAATTGACCTTATGGTATTTGATAGATTTTTACCATATTTTTGTGAGTTAACCCTCATGAGGACAGCAGCTAATGAAATCTTTCCATCACTTGAGATAACTTTTTTAGGATCATTGTAATATGAGTACAAATAATCAGCAGCGCTATTCAACACATCTTTGTCTACTCCATATCCAGAATTCTTGAGGGTATTTAATGCATCTACAACAGTTAATGTTACGTAATAACTCGACGACCAATTACCCCACATACTAAATCCTCCATCATAATTTTGATTTTTGTATAGATCGGTCAATCCAATCTCTACCATTTGGTCTATAGTATATTCTTTGCCGTGATAAGAGATATTTTCCAATTTAAATTTATCTGCGAGATTGGGAACTTTCAAACTATTTTTTATAATTGCAATTGCTGACAGTTTACTTGATATCTGTTCTGAACAACCATAAGGGAAATTGATTAGATAATTCAAGGCATCAGACAAAAAGACAGCTAAAGTAGCAGAACTCCTTATAGTAAGGTCACCATCAGTTGACGAAACATTCGATGGGATATAGATTACTTCACGTGCATTATTTCCATCTGTGTAACCAGATGTTGCAGTCACTTCATACGTAGTATTCTCTTTCACAAGCATGCTTTCAGAGACAGCATCATCCATATTGTCTGCATGCGCCCTCAGTGTAAATGTATGCGCCAAACCTTTGTACGATTCGGGTGCTTGTACGCTAAAGTAAAGTGCTTTTTGTTCCCCTTTCTTTATGGACACAGTTACTTGTGCATCTTTTTCATCAAAAGAAAGTGTGTCGCTTTTGAGCGTTACGGTAACTGATTGATCTCTGTCTGACTGATTGAACACCTGCGCTCCAATACTGAAATGATCACCAGGAATGATAAATCGTGGCTTTAATGGTACTACCATAATATCTTTTTTTGTTTGGAAATTAGTATAACTAATTCCAACCTTTGTATCTTTTGTTATTGCAAGTGCTTCTGTCTGCCATGTAGTGAGATTATCAGGAAGCTTAAAGGTGACCTTTGCTTTACCGTCATTTCCCGTTATAACAGTTGCGTTCCAGTATGCAGTATCTTTAAAAACACCTCTCACAACATCGGAGTCGTCACCTCCACCTCCACCCTTACCACCGTCCTCTTCTTGTGGTTCGATTTCAACTATTTTATTCTTTAAGTTTGATCCAGTTGAAACAGTGAGAGGTAACCCGTCATAGAAAAATACTAAGGGATCCTTTTGCGGATTACCTTTTAGAGCAAGAACACTGAGGTCAACGACAGCAATTGAGGTTTCTGTTTTTAAGGGATTGCCATTTGAATCAGTTGCGAGCACATCCAAAGTAACATTATCACCTGGTTTATAAGATTTCTTTTCTGATGTAACTTTTAGATTTATTTTTGATTTTTCACTATTTACGGTAAATTCTTTTGAACCAAATTTCATGCTTGGCTCTGGAGACTGCAATAGAACTGACACAAAAACATTCGGAGCATAATCATCCAATGCATCAAAACTGTACCCGAACAAACTTCCTTTTACATCGACGATCTTGTAATCAAACACTTTTCCGCGTTCTATAGCAATGAGAGCTTTTGCATTATCGAATGGTGACTTTACTATTATCTCTCCTTTTTCACCGGCGTTAAGTTCTGTTTTGTTTGCTTCTATGTCGAGCTGCGTAGAATCATTATATCTGAAGTCAACATGACCATCTCCAAAAACATATACGTATGTTTTTGCTTGAACAGTATTACCAACACTATCAACAGAAGTGAGCTCTACGCTGTATGACCCCTCTTTGTCGAGCTGTATATTCTGACTCCAATTACCATTATTGTCAGTAGAAAAATCAATTGTTTTCACCTTATCTCTCTTTTCTTCCCAGTCATATACAAAATTACCGCTTACATCTTGTCGTTTTGAATAAACCCAATCAACATTGTATATATTTGCCGTAATTTTTTTGACCTGTTTATCATTACCATTTGTATCTACTGTTTTAACTTTGAGAGCCACATCTTGATTTTTGCCAACAAAATAAGGACTTGTTTTTACACCCATATAGTATTCACCCTGATGAACTATGAATGACTGCTGATTTGAAACACCGTGGCCTAAGCTATCTTTTACGGTTGAATCAACAACTATTATTTTGCTTCCAGTATTTTTTCCAGCACCAGACATTTCGTCAAGGTCTAAGTTTTGAGAAAAGTTAAATGCGCCTTTGGCGTCTGTTGTCCCTGATCCTCGAGAAATGAATCTGTCACCATAATTATAGTAGTAATCATCGTAGTAGTCCCCTGTTGAACCAAATCTAAACCATTCATTTCCAGAATATTTGTCAAAATAATAATTTTGACTACTTATCGTATAGTCAACACTTGCATTCATTACAGGTGCACCAAAATAATAATCCGCCTGTACTCCAATTTCTGCATTATCTTTTGATATGTATTCATCTTTTGATGATGTTTGGCTGACCTGATATGCAGCAGGGACATATTCCAAAATATCAAAATTTGCGCATTGATAATTTCCTAGTACACAAATCCTATAAGTACCCAAAGAAGAATCTTTTCCAAGCTCAAAGTCAAAATTAAATGTTCCATAATCACTTAGGGATACGGTCTTGTTCAATACCACTGTTCCATCATTACTTTTAACACTTATATCTACTGTTTTTTTACTGTCTACAATCTGGTAATTTCCATCATATCCAAGGCGAATTATTCCCTTCGTATATACTGTCTGGCCTGGTCTATAAAGAGGCTTGTCTGTGTATATATATGTTTTGTTAAAATTATATGCGTCCCGCGCGAAGCCAAGAGTGTCTGTATCACGCATTATTACCGTATTGTCATATCCATAATTAACTATTGTATATTTTACTCCAACAGAAGGAGACGCGAGAGCGACACCGTCTGCTTTGGTTAATGTCCCTCCAATGTACCCACCATTTTTATCGTAAAAACTGACAGTCGCACCTTGTATTCCCATTTGAGTTTTCGAATCAGTAACCCAATAAAGGTTTTTAAGATCATTTAGCTGATTTGGTGATAATTTACTATCTCCTCCGCTTATGTAATTAACCGCTGGATCAATTGCTTTTTCTGCTACAGCAAGGTTGGTTACAGCCACAAACTCTATGAGCTTACTTTCATATTCGCTGTATGTAGGCTTTTCTACCATTATCACATAATTACCAATAGGATTAGGATAGTAATTGGAAATATTAAACGAAAAGTAATTATTTATCCAATATTTTTGAGGGAGATTAATCTTTTCTGTTTTGTAATCATCACATAGTGCAGTATTCATTTTTCCATCTGAATACATTCTTGCCATATTGAGAGCAGATGCTTTACATATTTTCAAATCAACGCTCGTCACATTTTGTGTTGCGAAATTTAGCTTTGTTTTATCGGGTCCAGTTACACTGTATCTATTTTGATACGAGAGAACTCTTGTATCATAAGTATCCATTTCCCCGGTTGTAAACGATATTTTATTTTTAGCATTTTGCCCATATACATCGTTTAGATCTAAATTGAGGGTATAGTTATGTTGAGGCATAAATCCCACAGATATATAAGTTGAATATTGCCCAGTAGAACAAGTTTTGTTTGAATTATATACGTATGAAGATCCTATACTCTTTACTTGCAATTCAGTATCACTGGTTATTTTTTTACCAAGTTCATCTTTATCTATTCCCGCCAAAGGATTGTTGGAGCATAGGTAAAATTGTCTAAGGCTACCATCATAATTTTCTTGAAAATTAATCGACAGAGGTTTGTATGAGACAACGAAGGTGTCCACTTTTTCTTCGTTAATTTGTATTCCTTCCATATTTACTATCTTTTCAAGACTTATGTTTAGTTTTTCTCCCAAACCTACCTGATCAGAGTTAAAGTAAATATTTAACTTCTTTTTATTTTCTGTTTTTTCACAGTTATATTCACTTTCGTTCTCATTTTTACATTTTTCTCCGTATTCTATTTTTTGGATTTTTGTACCAGTAATTTTTGATTTCGAAAGATCTATATCTTCAAAAAAGACAGCAGTAAGATATCCCTGAGGGTCAAAGTTCTCTGCAGTAACGGAATTTGCTCTTTTCGAATATGTTTTCCAAGAATCAATAAAATTCGATGTATTGAAAGTAATAAGCTTATTATTGTCTATGTTTATATCACCCAATAATGGATATGCTTTTTTTATATTAATTTCATAATTATCGTCCATATCCCAGAAATTCTTTCGTCCAAATGAATCTGTTTTTTGGTATATTTCTATAACTGTCTTGTCGACAGACGAATCATCTGTCTTAAATAAATCTGAAATGCTCGCCATCATACTACGAGCAAAATTAAGTCCTAGAAAATCATCCCCTGTTTTGTATTGAGGGTCCTTTGTTTCTACTGACTTTGTTCCATATTTTACTTCAAATTTAACGTTTTTATTTGTCGTTTTGTTTGTTATCGATATTTCTGATTTTATTTTATCTATATCAACCGGCTGATTAAAATAAACGCTGATGGGTTGATTATAGATTTGCGAATTACCATACATATCATATTCTCCATCTGCGTATCGAAGTGCTAATGTCTTGAACGTGCTTTCAAAATTACCGACTGACAAGCCATCCATAGAAACAAATCCGTCTTTAACCTTGACCGTATAATTAGTTGATTTTGAAAGACCCTCATCAGGCACGAACTGGAGCGTGTTGGTGCTAATCCATTCAAAATGACCAGGTGTTTCTGGTGATATTGAAACGGGTATATCTTTTTTTTCTAGCTGATCAATGGTAGTAAGGGGAACTATTGGTCGGTTGAAAACAATAGTAACTTTTGAATCACTTGGTGCTTCAGAGCCAGATGCAGGAAATATTGCTGATACGTGAGGGTCTTCTGCTACCAAAAAATCGCTTGCGAGCACTTTTCCATCACCCAAATCAATCGTAACTCCGTAATATTTTTTTACGTCTAATGGATTTCGAGGTTTAAAAATAATTGTATTGGTATCAATAGAATCCTCGGTAACATCCGCCATCAATCTTTGTGGTTGCCACCACGCAACCTTTTCTGTTTTCCCAATCCAATCCCCTTCTATTTTTGGATTAAAAACAGTAGCACTCTTTGCCTGTTCGACATCAGTATCCTTTGGTAATGAAATGACTATGGGAGCTGATTTTGATAATTCTTCTGGAACAAGTCTATAATTTCTGGAATATGATATATCTGGGCGATAATTTTTTTCACCAGAAAATGCATATATACCACCGATAATTGCAACAATAACAAGAAGAGCTATTATCGTATTTCGTCGTTTTAAAAAAGATAGAAATTTTTCAAAATTTACATGGAATTTTTTTGGTGGTTCTATATTATTTTGTGTTTCCTTTGATGCTAAATCTGTATTATTTGTTTCCATGTTGTATAAAAAATGAGCGCTCTTATTAAAGTTACGTAATCTTATTATATCACTAAATCCTATTTATAAACCAATACTACCACATTGTTATAACGTGAGGTATTTTGCTTTTTGTATCAGATGCTCACCTAGTGTTTTTGAATAAACAGTCTCACCATCTGGTGCGCTCAAGTAAAACCAATAATCTGTATCTTTTGGATATAATGCTCCCATTATACTATCTAGTCCTGGATTACAAATGGGTCCAATTGGTAACCCTACACGTGCATATGTATCATATTGAAGTTCCATATCTGCATATGACCCAATGGACTGGTTTGCTAATTTTTGTTGATATGCAGAAGTAGAATCAATTTCGATTGGATAATTATTATTAATTCTTTTCCATATAATTCCTGCCACTATTTTTTTGTCTTCTATCGTCTGAACCTCTTTTTCTAAAATAGATGCTGTGATAATTACATCATATACGCTCTTTTTTTGTCTTTTGATTTCTTGTCTCATTTCGAGTGTCAGTTTTTTGTCAAAGTTATCCAGCATTTGATTGATAACATCCTGACTACTTGCATTTGAATCAACTAGATAACTGTCAGGAAACAAAAATCCTTCCAAACCACTACCAATGGGTTTATCTTCTAAAAAAGAATATTTCTCTAGAAGTGCGGTATAAAAATCTTCATTTTCATTACTTTGCAGAACTAATCCCAAAAAATCGTTTCTATTAGCCACATATTGATGACTGAGTATCCGAGATATATCATCAATATTTTTTCCTGGAGTAATCATCACATTAACCGGCACTGATTTGAATTTTACAAAGTCATCAAGCAGTTCCATGTTAGTAGTACCTTTTAAAATCTGATATCTTCCGACTTTAATTTTCCTGGATTCACCCAAACGTATTGCAGTTAGCACAAAACCAATTCTACTACCAATATATCCTTCCCTATGTAAAGAACTAGCTACCTGTAAGATATTATCCCCTCGAGAAATAACAAAGAGACCTTCATTTTGAGGATTGTGTGAAAAAAAATCAAAAAGAAAAATACCACATAATAGTGCAAACAAAATACCCAGAGAAATTTTTGTATATTTTTTTGTATTATTTTTCATATGATAATAAGTGTAACTAGATAGCATTATTATACTACAGAAAATGGCCGGAAAAGCTTTGCTTTTCCGGCCATTTTCACAACACAACTATTTATTCTAAAATCCCATCGAGGTTCACATCGTACAAAATCTCCTCTTGCACTAATCTGTATGAAAGCACTTCTTTTGGATCAAGCCATAATGCAATCTCCTTTTCTGCCTCTTCCGGCATATCTGAACAATGAATTAGATTTCTCACAGCCCTCTCGTCTACCGCTGTGATTGCATATGAATCAATAGTAAAATCTCCTCGTATGGTTCCTACATCAGATGTTGTTGGTTCTGTTCCTCCGACCAATTTCTTTACTACCGCAACCGCCTGGTTCCCTTCTATAACCATCATAACTACTGGCCCCGCTGTCATGTACGAAATCAATTGTCGAATAATATCCTTTCCATATTCAATTGGCTCTTTATCAACTACCATACCGTTTGCTTTTCTGTCATTTGCAATAACCTGTCCTTTTTTTGAAAACCATTCGTCGTTTTTATCATAATGTTTCCACAATCTTTCCTCATCTGCCATTGTTAGCTTTAACGCAACAATTTTTAGACCTGTTCGTTCTATTCTTTTTATTATTTCACCCACAAGAGACCTCTGGACTCCATCTGGTTTTATAATTAAAAATGATCTCTCTTTTTTTGGATGTATCATATAAACGTTACATTATTAGTATAATGTACTAGATTATGCACGAAAACAGGATGTTTTACAATGCTATGTTTTTTTATATTTTGCCATAATAAGCTCTTCAACTTCTGCCCTGTTTCGCCCATACGTAAGCCCCGAAAGCTCCTTTAGATGAGGAACTTTGGTCATATCTCCAACAACAGGAGCCTGCATAGCCAAACTAAATGGTCTAACAGGGCGTCCGTCTGATAGCATTTTTATGTATGCATTTCTATTTTCGATATTCATAATATCCCTGGTTGTAAATACCGGTGTGTATTGTTTTTCAAGAAATTCTGCATCTTCGGAACCCACTCGGAAAGTTACCATTGAACCAACGTTACCAAATACAGAATCCTTTATATCATCCTCGAGCTGAGCAATAAATTGATGCGCAATATTGAGAGATAATTTATATTTTCGGGCTTCAGACAAAATAGTCGAGATCGAATCGGTTGTAATATTTTGAAACTCATCGATGTATAGATAAAAAGGTGGCAAATCTTGTCCAAAAGAATCAACACGTGAGAGCGCTGACATAAGAATTTTTCCTACTACAATTAGACCGAGTAAGTTTGCATTTATATCTCCGAGTCGCCCTTTTGAAAGATTGACCAACAGAATTTTCTTTTGATCCATTACCTCTCTAAAATTAAAAGATGATTTCTCCTGAGCAACAATTGGTCGCATAATATCATTAGACAAAAATACGTCGAATTTACTGGTTATGTACGGAACAATATTAGCTAAGCTCGCTTCTCCACCTGCTTTTTCAGCAACTTCGCGCCAGTATTGAACAATGATTGGATTTTTACATCGTGAAAGTTTAAACTCACGAAATTCTTTGTCTGCAAGAACACGCGAAACATCGAGGAGCGTATTACCACTCTCTGGATCCTCCATAACCAACATCACAGAATTTCTAAAATACTGTTCGAACATAGGCCCCCCTGCGGTTTTCATATCAAAAAGCTTGTTGAAAATAGAAAGCATTTCGTTAACCACAAATGTCTTTTGTTCCGGAAAACGCACATCATATTCAAGCATATTGAGACCCATTGGTCTTTCTACATTGCTGGGGTCAAAATAAATAACATCTCCATATCTCTCTTCGGGAATAATTGAAAGTATGTCCTGGATATCAGAACCGTGTGGATCAATCATACACACCCCTTCACCATTTAAGATATCTTGAGTAACAAGATTTTTGAGAAAGGTTGATTTTCCCGTTCCTGTCTGTCCTATGGTATAAATATGTCTCAAACGGTCTTCTGGAGCCATAAATACTGGCACTTCTGAATTTGAATGTTTATTTAATCCAAGTAAAATTCCCTCTTTTGCAAGCCCTGCTGGAACAGGCGCAGTAATCAAAGTACTGAATTTTAGATTATTTGCCGTCTCGATTGCCTTGGTCTGAAAATGCATAAAAGTGCTAATTTCTGCCAAAGACAAAGGTATATTTTCATCAGGATTATACAATCGATATGTAAAATTACGCAAAAGGTCATTCAATGCGCCCCTCTTTACTCTTTTCCACACAAAATTATTACCTTTTGTGTTTTCGAACTGGTTAAACCCAGACTGCATGTCACCCAGAACCCTCAATGCTTCTTCTTCTGTTTCTGCTGACGTCACAATTCTAATATTTGTCTTCACTATAGTACTGCTCGTTTTTTTTCTTATCTCATCTATTATAGTTTGATCAGGAAGCAGTTTTTCTTTTTCAGAATCATCATTACTTTTTTTTACTGTTTTAAAAACATCCTTTGCAGCCTTAAATAGTTCCCCACCTACTGATTCGGGTAAATCTATTGCTTCTTTTACAGGTTTTCCTTTTTGGATTTCTTCAATTGCATTAACATATTTTTTCAAATAAGAATCCGCAGCTGGTTTAAAAATCATTTGTATTGACGCCCCCTCACCCTCTTGTTTCATTTTTGAAAAAGAATTCAATATTGCATTGATTGGGTCATGATCAAAAAGGTCATATGTTTTTATGGGATAAATTGGATTACGTCCTGAAACAGCATACGAAGCGACAGTATGTCCATCTTCGTTAAAGATATTATAATCATCTTGTTGTGGTATTAAACGAGCTGATGGATACACAGATAGAATATGCTTTTGAAAAAGCTCTTTTTTTACATCGGGTATCGCTACGAAAAATGAGTACTCTTCACCTACATTAGGCAAAGCGAGCTCCATTGAAAAATATTCCTGACTTGGTTCGCTTGCACTCTGCTCTGCAATAGACATAAGCCCAGAGAACAACTGTTCCATTGATGAAATAAGCTCTTTTAGTGGTTTTTTCTCTTCGTTTTTTTCTTCTGCCAACTGAATTTCAAACAAAGTCATCTTGAGGGATTTCACGGTAGTATCCTTTGGTCGGAGCCTTGTTTCGTATCCAGCTTTTACATAAGCAACCAACATTCTGTGAAAATCATCCTCCAAATGGGGATTGTTCATTTTTGTAACAACCGAAAGAGCATTATGTATCCCTTTTGTACGAACAAGCATCATAATTTCTGATAACTTTGTATCGTGTTCTTCTGGATGTAGCTTGAGGGCAAATCCCGCTATTTCAATCTCTGACATATGTGCCTGTGGGGCAAGAATTTTTTCTTTTGGTACGCTTTTATGATGATTAATTTCTGCCAAGACAAGCTTTTCACTGTCGGGAACCATACCTGCTTCTTCTGAAGTTCTCTCGTGTTCGGAAACACGTTTTCGAAGATATTCTAATTCATCATGTGGTGTTTGAAATTGTTTTTGTTCAGAGAAAGAATTCATTGATACATTATATCGCATCAAACTTTTTTTGTCTGTTTATAACGAAACAAACTTACAGACAAAACAGCCGGCGCCCTTCGGGCGCCGGCTGTCTTGTCTGTTTATAACATCACAAACTAATACAAAAAATTATACGTCTCAAAAAAACACCAACTGTATGATTGGTGTTTTTTCTATTACATCGGCCTAAATTCAGGAGAAAGTGAACTATTTTATAATTATAATGGCGATGTTGGCGGAGTTATTATGTTTACACTAGGAAATGCAACTCGGGATGATCTATAATTTTTCTTAGGTAATATATAAGTTCCATTTTCTTTAAAGGTGTTCCCAACTGAACCTACTTCCAGAACATTAGGTCCAAGTATTTTACTGTCAGTTATTTTTACTATATCTAATACACAGTTTTGATTGGGAGTAATTTTTTGATCATGCAAGATGTCATAAAATTTTTTAAATTCAATATTATCAACTGGACATCCAGTATATCCATTAACAATAGGCGTACTTATCATTTGACCCAAAACGCACGATCCTCCAACATCTTCATAAACACTCTTGTTATAAAGTTCAAATACAAGTGTACCATCATAATCCACAACATCCTCACTCCCAACAACTCTAACATGGAGAACACCGTTATCAATCACTCTTTCGCTTTGGGATATATAACCAGGAATCGAGACTTCCATAGTGCGATTATTATCACTGAAAAGTATATTATCATTATCTTGCAACTGCCAAATATCAACAGAACCAGCCGCCTCTTCATTCACAAAGACATCTAAATATCTGACATGGAGACCCTTTCTTGCTTCTGCTAGAATTTGGTCCGCATTTGTAATAATTATCTTTGCCTCTTGCTTGTAATTAGCCGGACATATGTTTGATAATTGTACTATCGATTTTTCAACCTTTACATGTGGTGTGCTTGCTGGCAAGTACGAAGCTGTTACTTTATCAGAAAATCCCATATAATACTTTGTGTCTCCCAATTGTTTTGGAAAAGCATCATAAGCCCTTACATAATATGAGTACTCACCTGGGCTAGCTGGCTTGTCTGAGTATCCGATATCATCACCTACATATATAGGATCAGAATCAATACTGTTTCTATATACTTCATATCCCGCTGCTTCCGGTATTTTATTCCACACAATATCATTATATAGATGATTATCATGAGGAATAATTTTTACGTCAGGAATTGAA
>Ga0100403_1002976_pt1 | contig 12932 bp, 9 predicted proteins | sample CryGeymet201501t_FD_83663 | JGI IMG/M metagenome (GOLD analysis project Ga0100403, IMG submission 83663) | Groundwater microbial communities from Crystal Geyser aquifers in Utah, USA - Crystal Geyser metaG 2015-01t | ecosystem: Environmental > Aquatic > Deep subsurface > Groundwater | place: USA...
CATTTCATCAGAAAATGTTTTTCTGGCAAATGATAAAATCATGAATATCATCCCAATGGTCTATGGAAAACGAATATTAAGAGATTCAACCGCAGAGCTTTCTCCAAATATTGATCTCCTTGAACGACACTTTTTTCAGTGGAAGTTCATGGGTTTAAGTGGACTTCAATTAAGAGAATATATTAATAACAGCTATTCTTTAGAACACTGGACCCTTGGATTAGATCAGAAAATGGAAGACCTCGTAAGGTCGCAACATTTTAAAGATCCCAGAGGAGAATTTAAGGAACAATTGTTTCAATCCTTGTTATCCAGTTTTGAATCTAAATCAGATATTGATTGGCAAAAACTCCTCTATTCCTATCGTCTGGATTACTTAGTCGTAACTGATAAAGATCAATGGGATATGCCCTTTATTTCGCGCTATTTTAAAATTGACGAAGTTTGGAGCCAAAACGACATAAAGATCTATAAGCTTTTCCCTACTCGGCCCCAATAGTCTCCAATTGACACCATGACACAACTCTAACTTACCGAATCTTAATTCACCTCACTTGGCATCGAACTTGTATTAGGTATCTGTATACAATCCCTCATAGGAAGTGAGGGGCAGTTGAAACCAAGGATTAGGTTCACCGTTAACGGAGTGAGGTGAAAAGTGAAACAAATTCTTAGTGTCATATTGGCCCTGGGCGCATTTGCATTAATGATCGGAGCTGCCGATGCTGCTGATCTTAAAGCGCTTGCTCAAAATAATTTGATCGTCAAAGTGACCGTTCAAGAAATGAACGATGCTTTAGACAAGGCCGCAGCTGGTATTGAAACTCGCGATGGCGAAATCTTTTCTTTGAATGATATCAAAAAAGAAGGCTTTCATCGTAAGTCGGTCAAAGAAGTTCTTGAAAGAGCTCAGATTGAACTTAAGCGTGGAGATATCATTTATCCAGAAGAAGTTAAATATGCTTTGATCATCAATAGAGGATTAGGTTTGAGACCAGGTATTGAAAAAGCACCTCACGAAGATGATGGAGCTGGCGGTAAAGACAAGTCACCTCATCTTCCAGAGTAATTAGAAACGATTAGATCTATCTTTAACAACAACAAAGCGGAGGACATCAGGATCCTCCGCTTTTATTTTGTCTCGACTATCATCGAAAATGACTTTAAGACCAATTGGAATCGTAAAAAAGAAGATCTTAAATCCACAGAATAATAAGGCCTTCTCAACCACTTTAGGATCGAGAATCAATCGATTGATTTTTCCATCCTTATATAAGATGCTCGAATGCTCATCATAGAAATAGGGTTCCTGGAAATCCATCCGATCTGATTTTACCGCCATTTCTCCAATCATAACTCCGCCATCACTAAGCGAAGCTGAGAAATTCTGAAAGGTTCGAAGCCATATCTCATAGGATTCAAGACAATGAAGAGTGGAAGAATCAATAATGAGATCAAACTCCTCTTCTGGGAGGTATTGAGCAATATCAATACATTCAAAAGTCGCTGATGGGCTCGAGAAAAGCAACTTACACTGCTCAATTGATTTTTGATCGCGATCAATCGCCAAGTACCTTTTGATTGGAAAAAAACGATTGGGCAAACAGCGCGGATGAACTCCAGGACCTAATTCGAGTACTCGTGAGTAGCTTCTGTTCATGGGTAAAAACGAAGGGAACCTAACGAAGAACTGGTCAAATAAATCTAACTTGTCAAAATCATTGAAACTTTTCATTCACTTCTATTTTGCGAAAGATTCACCGTCTTTGTCAAAAGATTAAACGAACACAAATTGAGTACATAAATATTCCCCATTTTCTCAAATCTAAACAGATTTGGCCTATTCTTTGCTTAGTACCCAAAAATATTGTGTCACTCAGGACGAATGATGCCAAAAGGACCCTCCATGGAATGGATAAAAGACAAATTTTTAACGACCACGTTGCATTCTATAGGAGAAACAAATGAAGAAGATCAAGAAAACAAACAGCTTATTAGCACCGATCATGTTGACAGCTATGTTGATGTCGCCGATGGCCCTTTTAAATGATGCTCACGCTCAACAGAGACCTCGTCCAGGTACTGAAAGAGACGGAAATGGCCGAGGTGGAGATTCTAATAGAGGTGATAATAACGGTACAGGACGTATTCGTACTGATCGTGGAAACTGGAGCCGTGGTGATTATCGTTTTGACGTACGTGATGATGATCAAACATGGAGAAGATCTTTTGTCGGCAAGCCTTCATTTCAATTATTAGAAGACTTAGAACTTCGAAATCAGACTCAATCGCTTCGTCAAAGACAAGAAGCCTTAGATAATCTTGAAGACCAAAGAGATGTAAAAGCAAAAGAACTTAAAGCTGCTGTTGCCAATACAGATAAGCTTGAAAAAGAAATTAAAGACTTAACTGATCTCATTTCTTCTACCACGATCAAGAAAATTGATCTCCAAAAACAAATTCAACAATTAAACGCTGAACTTCCAGCATTGCAGACTCAGCTACAATTAGCAGAAGCTGCAGCTACGCAAACTCAATCAGGCTTAGATGATTCCGCAGCAAAACTAGCTGATATGAATACAAAATTAGGAGAAGCTCAAACAGCATGTGCAGCTACTCCTACTTCTGAATGCCAAGCTCAAGTTGAAAAAATGAAGGAGAGAGTTTCTCAACTCGAAACAGTCGTTAAAAATAAAACTGCACTTAATAATGCAGCTCAAGCTGATCTCAATAGCAAGAAGCAAGCTGTTCAACAAAAGAGAAAAGCTGCCAATGACAAGCAAGCTGAAATGGCCAAAATTGATCAAGACAATATGGATCGCGCTGGAAAGATCACACAACTTAAGCCACAGTTGATCTTAGCTGAAGCAGCTGAAGATAAAATTGAAAAAGAACTCGCTCCAATTGAAATGAGAATTCAACGAGGAACTCAAGAATTCCGTCAAATGGTTGCGATGAGAGAAAAGTATCGTGAAAACCTTATCCGTGAAGTTCTTCAAGTGAATGCTGAAGGCGCACGTCTTGGTGCTGACAATGGTGCTCAAGACGGTACGGAATTGGCCTATCAAGAAGGAACAGATTCTGGTCGTCGAGATGGTGACAGAGACGGTTTCACAGTAGGAACAAGAGAAGGACAAGAAAGAGATTTTAGAAGAGGATCTGACCAAGGTGACCGTGAAGGTTCCGCTCGTGGTCGCTCAGAAGGTAACACTTTAGGTTCAGCTGAAGGTCGTCGCGCAGGGAACTCTGACGCCGGAACAGTTGAAGGAACCGCCCAAGGTCGCGCTCGAGCACAAGCCTCTGATGCTGCCCAAGTTGGTCAACAACAAGGTCAAACAGCAGGTTTAGATCGTTCAATTCGTGAAGGTGATCGCACAGGTACTCCTCGTGGAGAGGCCCAAGCGATTGAGAAAAATGAAAAAGTGAATCTTCAAGCACAAAGCTTAGAAGGTGAATTCGCAGGATCATTTGATCGTAGAGTTCCTGACTATAACGGAAGACGTGGTGGAAGATATCGCACAGATAATTCAGGTCGCAGAGAAATTTTAAAGAAGGCCTACAACGATGGTTATGACTTCCGATATGTTGAGGTTCATCGTTATGAGTATTTGAGACAAATTGATGGATTCTATGCTCGCGCTTATGAGGATTCTTATCAAGCTTCTCGTACAACGGCCTATGACCGCAATTATGATCAATACTTTAACCAAGGAAGATCGGAAGCCGATACTCGCGCTTATAACCGCGACTTCCCTATTGCTCGTCAAGCGGCCTTTGATCAAAACAGAGTGACATTTGCTCAGAATCCAGAAAGAGATAGTCAAGAATTTAAAGGCAGTTTCTCTTCCGCAGACAGAAGCACATATGCAAGTGTTTATGAAGGTATCAGATCAGCAAACTTTGCAAGAACTGAGCAAGATACATTTAACTCTAACATTCAAGAGCAAACTGAACTTCATCGTTCAAAGAGATTTGAAGAAGTTTCTAAGGTCTATGCAGAAAATGACGTTCTTGATTTCGAATCTTCCGAAGTTATCGATGGTGGGATTAATAAGATTGCCGCAAAAGACGGAATCTTCCAACCAAGTGAAACCGTATTTCATAACGTAACAATTTCTAACTACGGACAAAAGGCAGCGACAGGAGTTAAAATAACTTCAAACGATGGAACAACTTCAACCATCGCAGAAATTCCAGCGAGAAGTAAAGTAACAATCAAAGGAGCTGGTAAGAGCTCAATTCCAAGCAATGCAAGAATTGGAAGTTCTGTTGTATCTACCATTAAAGTGTCTACAAGCTTAAAAGCTGAAGCCAAGATTCAAGGTCGTCATTTTGATAACGCAGCTCAAGGAACACTAAAAGCTGCAGAACAAAAGCAATTGCCAGTGAATTACCCAATGGTATTATCAGGCTTGAGCACAAACTCACAATTGCTTTTGAATCAAGCTAACGGCCTCAAAATCTCAGTTACCAACCAATCAAATCGTGGTTATAAAGGTCCATTTAAGATTGTGCTAACTGCAGATTCTAACTCTTCAATCATCACAAAGACTTTTGACGATGTTGAATCTGTAAATGGAACGATCAATCTTTCAGACGCTAAGATTTTAGTGAATGACGAAAGTGACATCTACTCTCCAATTACTTTCAAAGCTCATATTCACTATCAAGGTGTTAAATTGGGTGAATTGACGAGAGAACTCACAACTATGGTTAAAGCACCATTCATTGATAAAGCTGGTAAACCAGTAGTGATTACAAATAGTGATGTTCTTGCATCTGATCTCCTAAGAACAATTCAAGATCTTGGCGGGATTTCAAACGCTTCAGTTCTTGACCTTTCATTAGATCAATTGAATGCGCAAGCAATTCAAAAAGGTCTGCAAAACAGAGTAGCGGTTATTGTTGATAACGGAAATGGAACTGTAGCTCGTCAACTTCAAAAGTTGATGGAAACTTCAACCAACACAGCGTTTGTTTTAGTCGATGATCAAATGAACTCGGCCAATATTGCGAGAACTCTTGGTGCTTTCAAAGACGCCATCAGAATCCCTGTAGACTTGAAAGGATATGGAAAGAAATTTGATATTACTTTCACAAATCAATTAAGAGCATCAGGACTTAAAGGATCAAACATGTTGATCCAAGCTAATAACTCTAACTACAGACAGGTTTTAGCTCTTGCAGCTCAATTGTCATTGTCAACTGATCAGCTTATCGCTAAGGCGAAATCTGAAATTTCTAAGGGTAACTTTGGAGTTGAAAACTTAACTCTTCAATTGTTAACAACTAAAGGTCTTGCTGAAGTTGCAAACATTAACAAAGCTTACGCCGAATCAGGAGGTTGGTTCTCTCGTGATGGTAAACTTGCCGACATGATTGATGATGATGCAAGTTTAGTGATTAACAAAATGAAAGCGGCTTCAGATGTTAAATTGTCAAATGAAACGATCGGAATTGTTTTGTCGGCCATCGCATTCAAAGACGGCATGGAAAAAGGTGTTTCAAACTTTGATCCAGTCGCAAAAGACATGACAATCAAGGTTCGTGGCAGAGTGAACAAGCGTTTGGATAAAATGGATGATCAATACAGGAAAAATTTGAAGAAATTTGATAAAGACCTGTATAATAAAGCTGATGAGATCGCAAAGGCCCACAGACCATTCAACGTTCAAGAGTCTTCTGACTGGTCAAGTAACGACCGTTAAGAGCTCGTCTTTAAGTAAAAAATATTGGCCAGGAGTCTTTCTCCTGGCCTTTTTATTTGTCACAAACCTCCAGGCAGAACAAATCCGCATTGGAATTATTGATACTGGTTTCTGTCCTGCTCAACTTAATTACGACACAAGTAAAGTCACAATCCATCCACTTTTTGATGCTACTTACTCTGTTAAAATGAACTGCGATAAGCTGAATAAAAAACAAAGACGTTTTCATGGTCATTGGGTACTTGAAACATTTCTAACTGATGCACCAAAAGAGATGATCATTGAAATTTGGCCTGTGATTATTTTTGACTTTCAAGCGGTTCAAAAGAAAGCCTATTGGATAAATGCCCTCCAGTTTTTAGAGAAAAAGCGTATTGATGTTGTTCTCTCAGCTGCAGGATTACCTCTCACAAAAGAAGTTCCTGATGACCTCAAGCTCATTTACAGTAAGTTTTTTGTTTCAAGTGGTCGCGCAGGTGGCCCGATAAAAATGGATACCAAACTTTTTCCCCATGAGCTTGCTCCGCAAGATTCTCTTTACTTGATAGGCTCTTATTATCCTCCACTCAATAAAGATGACTATATCTTTGATGACAAACTTCTTTATCAAAACAAAATCGATTACTTCTTTACTCAAGGACCGATTGGTGAAGAATTTGTAGGAACTTCTCGTTCTGTGGCGATTGGACTTGCTCGGGCCATTGAACTTTGTCCAAAAGAATTTCATTCGCAAAAAAACGCTGAATTACGAAACTGCCTGACCAAACACAAAGTCGTCTTGAAAATGTCCTATTCAGGTAAGCTCGTTCCAAGCCTCTAATGCCCATAATCCGAGGCGTTCGCTCAGATGATATAAATACTTAAAATAACGAAAACTGTGAGCAATTTGAAGATCCTATTAACCGCATAGGTTGAGTTAAGTTATACTTATAATTATAAATATTTAAAGGTCGAATCCTATGGGCAGCAAATTTCTAATTATACTCACTTTCTTGATAGTTCAGTTGCATTCAATGCCTTTGGCACTTGCTCAACAATCTTGTGATTACACTCAAGATTCTGAACTAGCTCAACAAAGATCTGATTGTCTCAAAAAAGCTTCGATGGCGTGGTCTTGTGAACTTAATCGCTGTATGACGACCGAACAGTCATATGCCCTTAGAAAACAATTTGAATCTTGCACCCAAATTTCTGACCAAGCTTCAAGACAAGCATGCTTCGAGCAAATTGCGACTGAGCAATCGGGTGTTTCTAAAGGGGCGAGACCAAAATCTTCTGGTCTCGAAACAATTGCAATGATTGGCTCAACCTTGTATGCACTTCTGTTAACTTTTTCATTCGGGACTTCAAACAGCGCTCCTGGAATGTCTTGTAATTCAAAGTACATGATGATGGGTGCTGGTGCTGCTTTTCTCGTTTCCCATTTCTATTTCAAAATGTTTGCTGGAAAAGATTTTAAAAAGCTCCAAGAGAGTTATGAGAAAGATACTAAATCAGCTGACTCTTTCGATGCCCAATACAAAGCTTTTGAATATCTTAAAAAAGAACAAGAAGCTGTAAAGAAGATTGCTGGTCAGAAAAAAATGCTTTACACGGCATTGCTTGCCATTTTTGGAATTGGAACTGGATTGGCTGCATATGAAACTTATACGATGACTACTCCTACTGGTGGTGTTGGAACGGCTTGCATCGCTCCTAGTGGTGAGGCTACAAGTACTCCTCCTGCTGAAGGAGCTACACCACCAGCGACAGGAGCTCCAGCACCCGCCGCTGCAGCTCCAGGCCCAACTGCGATCGGAGGTCAGTGGAAATTAGGTACATCACCAATGAATATCGTGGCCGGTGGAATTGGCACAGGTATTACTATCAAACTTAGAAGTATAGCTGCCCAACAAGTCGAGGTTGCTGAACAAAATATAAAAGACATCGATGAAACCATGGCCAAGTTTCAAGAGCAAATTGCTGGTTTTTGTCCAAAAGGAAGAGACGATTACAACAATGCTCGTTGCTACTGCTACAACGATGACCGTTCGAAAAATAATTCGCGTACGAAGTCTGAAGTTTGTAAAGCCTTATGGGCACAAGATGATCAAAACTTTTTCAAGAAGGCTGGTAATTATGCGGCCAACACAACAGGTGAAAGATCAGGCTGTATGATGGTCGATGGAAAATTCGATGCTGATTGTAAATGTAAAAAATTTAAAGACAACAACACTGGTCAGAATGCTTGTTACAAAACTTATACTTCTACGATCAATGGAAATATTGGACAGACACTTGCCCTCCCTGAAGGTAAATCGGTTCTCGACTCTATTACTTCTGGCGGTTTGAGCACAGGAGCATTATCTCAAGGAAATCTGGACAAACTTGCAGCAAAAGTGAAGAAAGCTCGTGACAGTATGTTGGCCAATTTGAACAATCAACTTAAAACAAATAATCAAGGTGAAATTAAATTGAATGAAGATGCACTATTAAGACAAGTGGCTTCACAACCTATTTCTAAAGAAATTGCCACGGAAACAAAAGCAGCTGACCTAGGAGATCTCTCTGATAGTGCTCGTGCCGCTTCTCCAATAGCTGGAGATATTAAAGCTGCTCTTGCGGCTTCCAATATTAAGCCCGTTAACTTCAGTGGTGACAGCAAAGGCTTAAACGCTGCAGGTGGACCTCAACAACCTAAATTCAATTTCAGTTTGGGTGATGATGGCGCTGGTGGAAATGCAAATGGCCAAGTCTTAAACTATATGGACAAAGATTATAATTACAAAAACAACGATATCGTTCAAAGGGATGATCTGTCTATTTTTGATGTGATCTCGAATCGCTATAGCACTTCGGGAATGAGACGCTTATTTGGCGATGGGCAATCTTCGGAAGCACCATCACCTGATGCCATGTAATTTACTCAGCACCAATCGCTTTTAACCAATCAGCAGTTGGTTCAACCATTTTTCTGGCCTTCATATCCATCAGTGCGACTGACAATTCGAGAGTCGAAGCAACTTTGCCATCATCCTTTATCATCCACTGATTCAAGGTCATGATGAACTTATTCTTCATCCCTTTGTATTCAGATTTGATGATAATCTTTTCGCGATTAACCAATTCACGTTTAAAAGTGAGGTTGAGATCAAGAATAATGGGGCCTACTTGATCGCGCTGTATACGGGCAAAATCATAGCCGTAGTGAGTGATAAAATCCCATCTCGCCTCTTCATAGATCTCTAGGTAAGTGGCGTTGTTGACGTGCCCAAAAGTGTCTAAATGGCGCTCTAAAATGGTTATAGGATATTCAAAGGTTATGCTCATACTGCCTCATTATCTTTGCATCTCGACTTCGACGCTTAGGCCATATGCCTTGTCGAAAGCTATCTCTTTTCAATAAGATAAGTCATCATTCTTGATAAATCAACAAAACCAACGTTTCAAATCAAGTTTTCGCTCAATTTGGCCGATAAGCCGCTTAGAATAGTATCTAAGAACGATCCTTAGAAAATCGGGGACCTGTATGTTGAAAAAATTGATTGTAACAACCTCTGCACTTTTAGCAATATCAGCTTATGCTGAAAATTGTACAGAGATAAGAGCACAATGTGCATCAGTTGATGATCCAAATATGCGCTTTGTTCAAGTATCTCAAATTGACTGCGCCTGTTTAACTAAGGGCAGTGATGGGAATATTGCATTTCCTGATAATATGCCCACAGGAGTAAGAGATCTATATACTCAAGCCTATAATAATAATGGTACTGTGCCAGCAGCTCAACCAACTGTTACTCAACTAACTTCAGATCAAAATACCCGTTTGAGAGAATTTCAAGGTACTGTCGCAAGATGTGATAGTCCAAACGTTAGACTTGCTTCAGAATCTGTTTCCGACTGTACAAACAGATTAATTAGAGCAAAGTGCGAAGGAAACCCGAATGAAGACACAGATATGTGCGTTGGAAAATATCAACAATCATTGTCTGCTGCAAATGCAGCTAATATTCCAGTCCAAGTAAATGGTAGAAATGTTAACGAAATCTTAGCTCAAGGTGGAAACACTACGGGTAGAACTGCTGGCAATACAGAAAGTCAGACTGACACATCAGGAAACGGGTCGGCGGCAAACGGAGTCAAGCTAAATGCTCCATTGAGTTTTCCACCAGTCTCAGCCCTACCACTTAGAATGTCAAAATCGAGCAAGACCTATTCACAACACAAATTGAGTTTTCCACCAGTCTCAGCCCTACCACTTAGAATGTCAAAATCGAGCAAGACCTATTCACAACACAAAGCGAATCCTGCAGCCTTTGGTGATGCCCATGGATTCTCGGCTTCAGGGGCTCTTCAACTTTGCGAAGGTGAAGCAGCTAAGCCTTGGCCACAACTTATTAGCCAGTCGACCAGCAATAACTGGGGCGTCAGCATGGATGAGTTTGTTGGTTCCACAATCAAAGCATTTAATGAAAAATTTAAAGAGAAAAAACCTAAATCAGAATATGAACAGTTTATGAAAGAAGTAAGAACTGAAATAGCTTCTCGAATTACAACATATACTCAGTGTCAGGCGCTTACTACTTTAATGGTAAACTCTGATTTCAATGATACTGATGTTGAAAGTGGAAATGATAAAGGTAAGTACGTTAAAGTTTCAGTAACAAAACCAGAACTTAAGTGTGAGACGAGCTATCATGACTCACAAGACTTCTATGGCTGTGTAAAAGTGCTTAATGCCTATGATGCTTTAGATATTGCTGGCAAAGGGATGCAAGTTTATCAACAAGTCGATAACGGAATGAAACTTTCCGATCGCCAAATGGATCTTCAAAAGAAGACATTAACTGGCGGAACAATTGATACGACAGATGTTCTTCAACAACAGAAACAAACGGTTAAAGATGCTGCTGGCTACGCTCAACAAAGAGCAGCTTTAGATACAGCGAAAGTAGCCACTCTCTATGCAATGTTAAATCAAATGCCATCGAAAGAGAGTTTACTTTCAAACTGTAATGGTGAACAAATTGTGAGAGAAGTCAAAAATATGTTTGATGAAAGAATTGGCACTCTACAGACGGCATTTGATAATGCACAATTTGATGCTGAGTTTAGTGAATTTAAATCAACCTATGCGGCTAATTTAATCACTTCCAGTTCTCCTACGGCAACGACTACTGCTGATTCAAGTCAACCTCAAGTCGACCAGTCTAGACTATGTTCAAATGCTTTCATCTCGAGTCGCTCTGGTTCTAGGGGTGGAGTACAGCTCCTCTCCAACCAAGCAATCAAACAACAAATGAAAGGTGAAATGGTTAAGGCCGGAGTTGATGCTGCTTCAAACATGGCGAAAGCTGCTCTTTTAAATAAGCAAGCTGGAGAAATTGATGATGTGATCAACAGTATTAAAAGCTTTGAGCCACCTCCACTTCCTGAGCAGCAATTAACCGATATGCAAATTCTCGAATGTCAGGCCAATCCACAAGCCGAAAACTGTGGAACCATTAATGGACGTGGCAACGTCAGCTTTACTGGAAATGGTATTAATGTTGGAAACGGACAGTTTGCAACGACTGATGGCCAAGGAATAGATCTCGGAAATACAGATCCAACAGCATCTAACTCGGCGACGAGTAAAACAGATAGAACTGGAATGGCCCGCAAGCTTGGAGGAGCAACTGCTGATGCTCCAGGTGATGGCGGTATTTTAAATCCAGTCGCTGCTGCAGAAATCAAAAAAGGTGGCGGTAATCCAGGTGGCGGCGGCGGTGCTGCTGGAGCTTCAGCTCCTGGTGCAGCTGGAGGTAGTGGCGGTAAACCAGGTGCAGGAGGCGGTAGCTCAGCCGCTTCTGGACAAGGTCTCGCGAAGATGAAGTATTCAGGATCGAGCTCAGGCTCATTAAGCTGGAGTGGCGGTGGCGGCTTGGCCCGTAAACCTGCTGCAAAAGTTGATAACCCTTTTGCTAATCTTCTTGGTAAAGGAGGCGGAAAGAACGGAGTTCTTGATGGCTTTAGAGGTCCAGCTTCAGGTATCGGTAAAAAAGAAGACGGACTCTTTAATATGATTTCAAATCGCTACTCACAAGTAGCTAATGATAAAGAACGTCTAATTCAATATGAGATCAAGAAGTGATCGCCATTTCTTATCTGCGACTTTGAAACCATCAAAGTTCAATAGGATGGGCGCATATTTTCCATACTTCTGAGTTAAGGAATTTTGATTTTTTGAAATTACTGGGCATGAATATGGAAGATGATCTCTATCTTCTAGACGCTTAATACGCTGATTCACTTTATCAATCATGCTCTGAGTTCTAAACTTTGAACAATTAATCGTCTCATCAAAAGCACTATCAATATAATTTGACCAGTCTATTTGTTTAACTTGAGACCACTTCCCGCCTTCGCACTTCAAAAAAGGGCCAATGTTATAGTCAGTGCCAAGAACATCATCATATTTTTGTAACAAATGGTTCCAGAAGCGCATACCATTAAAATTCGCAGTTAAATCACCATAAGACTGAACACCAGTTGTCATCGCACCAAGCAGTCCTGTTTCAGCTTTGAGTCCGATTCCAACCGCCTGATTCATATTTTCTTTTTGTAAATAGTGCTTATCGAAATAGCGAAAACCAGAACCCAAAAAATGTTCAAACTTATCTGTTCCAATATAATGGCCATTCATATTTAAGGTTGCGGCCGATGGATCCACCATCCGAGAATAACCACCCATGATGATCGCCTCTTTCCATGACCAAGTACTATAAACAGATTCTTCAATCCCCACTAATCTTTTGTCAAAATCATCTGATGAGACAATCCATTTGGTAAATTCACCACGATATTGATTGTTGAAAACTTTTCTTAATCTCTTATAAAGTTTCTTTTCACTACATTTATGATCCTTTTGATTGAGATCGATAAGCGCAGACTCAAGCATATCGTTGGTTTTTTGATTAACAATTTCTAGAGCATCATCGATCGGCACATAGCGAACAGTAAAACTGTCAACTTCTGCGGCAAAGAGATTCAAGCTCATGAGGGCACATGTGATTAGAATTGATTTTTTCATAGTCTTTATTTTAATTGATTAGTTCACAAATATTAGGTTTCCTATCCTTTTTACAGGGGGCCGTCTTGACTCTAAACACTGGTGGTAGCAAGTCCCCACCTTCGATCTAACTATTTAGAATTAGGTAATCAAAAGCTGGCATCAAATGTGTATATAGCTAAAGTAATGGGTCA
>Ga0100403_1002977_pt1 | contig 12927 bp, 21 predicted proteins | sample CryGeymet201501t_FD_83663 | JGI IMG/M metagenome (GOLD analysis project Ga0100403, IMG submission 83663) | Groundwater microbial communities from Crystal Geyser aquifers in Utah, USA - Crystal Geyser metaG 2015-01t | ecosystem: Environmental > Aquatic > Deep subsurface > Groundwater | place...
ACTGAAGGACTGCTTAGACTTTCACCAAAGTTCAAGATTCATGATCCATGGGAACGGGAACAATGCAACATCCAAGAAATAAAATCCTCTACAGAACTAGCAGGTGCAGAAGAAAAGAAAGCTACTGCTGAAGATGTAATCACGAGAGATCTTGAAGATATCTCCAAGTGTGATATGACTATAGCTTACCTCTTTAGAATAGGAGTGGGTAGTTCAATGGAGATATTTTGGACAAGCAGAATCTTAGGAAAACCAGTCATCGTAGTTTTTACTCCCACTGATGAAGGAGTTGAAGGTATACCGTTATGGTTATATGGCCATGCTAACCTTATCTTTCAATCGAAGAGAGGTTTATACAGTTGGCTGAGAAGAGCATTAGAGGAGATTGATGAAGATGGAGAAGAAAAGAAAACTTAGTCCAAATCCAGATCCTGATGCTCCAGAAACCTGGGAAATGACAGAAAAGAAAGTACCAGGAGCTTTGGACGACACGATAGAATTAGAACTTCTCAAGAATAAGACAGTTGTCTTACATGGAGAACTGAATGAGGAACTTTGCAATAAGATATGCAAAAGATTACTCTATCTACACTTCAAAAAGGCTAAGGAAATTCATGTCATTTTGAATTCTGTAGGCGGAGAAGTTTATCATGCACTTTTGATATTCAATACTCTTGAAGACTTAAAGAAGAAAGGAATGACAATAAGAGTTGAAGCTCGAGGTCTATGTGCAAGTATGGGCGTTTGGATACTCATGGGTGCTTCAGAAAGGATTTCTACGAAATATACTAGATTCTTGCTTCATGAGACTTCCTCGTTTACTTATGGGAAAGTCTCAGAAATGAAAGAAGGAGTCGAAGAACTGGAGAGACTTAATAGAATGCTAGATGAAATAGTGACTTCTCGGACTAACATTACCTCAGCTAAACTAGAAAAGAAGACTAAGAAGAGGGAGTGGTGGCTATCAGCAGAGGAAGCTTTGAAGTATGGTATCATTCAGAGAATCATTTAGTTTATATTACCCAGTCAACAAGTTATGGAGCAGTGAAATAAAATGGATGTAATTCCTGGAGTCGTACTCGATGAGAAAGAATCTGAAATACCAGTAATAGAACTCAAGAAGAGAAAAGGAACCAATTATGGAGAAATCTGTTTCATAGGTGACTTCCACCTTGGATCTGGCAATTTCTCACTGAGGCAATATTTACAATACATTAACTATCTTCTACAACATCCAGAAGTCATGGTAGTTTTGATGGGTGATCTTATAGAGATGGGTAGCTTAAGTTCTTATGGAGCTTCGGAGGAGAAGGTAGGAGCTATCCAATTACTTGATGTGGTGAGGTTACTTGAACCTATCAAAGATAGAATAGTTCTGATGTTGGAAGGCAATCATGAGGAAAGATTCTGGAGAGCTACGAAGGGAACAGACTCAATTTCTAAATCAATTGCTGATGCTCTAAGAATCAAACCATTGCTACCTGGACCAGAACGAGGACAACTCTTTGTTGTCAAAGTAGGAACTCAGACATATTCAATCTATGCTATTCATGGATCAACTGGTTCGACTATACATAAGGCTACACAACTAAGTAAGATGTTCGCCAACATCCACACTTCTCTAGCAGTGCATGGTCATAATCATCAAATATTCAAAGACCACAGAACTTATTATGGAGTTAGAGAAATCAATGGCAGGTTCTTTACTTCAGTACATGAGCAATATTGGTTAACAACAGGATGTTTCGTAAAGAACTTAGGATATGCTGAAGCAAAGTCAATGCCTGTAACGAAGATCGGAGCACCTTTCGTTAGGTTCTATACAGACAGAGAAGCACTTGAAGTTATTGATGATCCAAGGATTACTTATGGTATAGGAAATGGAAAGGCTAACTTAGAGGATGCAGGCTTAGCTGGTCTTGATCTAACGAAGTATGAAGAAAGGGTTGGATTTGGAGGAACGGATGTTGTTAAGAAACCTAGATGGAAGGAGGTATCTCTACGCCCTTCAAAGAATACAAGAAAGGAGAAAGCTTAACAAGTCGTATCAGAATCCACAGTGTAGACTCTGGTTTCTGGAGACAAGAAGGGTATATCTATATCAACAAACCCTTCTGGAAATTCTTTCCTGAAAAGTATGTTTCTATTCTCTTTGATAAAGAAAGTAATTTATTAGCCCTGAAACCTTCTAAGAACACTGAAGATTATATCATAACTTATTCAAGAGTTTATTGTGCGCCCCTACTTAGAAAATTCAAAATCCCTTCACAACATGCAGAAGCTCAATGGGATGAAGAGAAGAAATATCTAATAGCTAAGATCAAAAGGGAATGAAGATGGAATTTTTACTAATCCTAAGTCTCATCGATGTCGCTATCCTAGGAGGATTTGCTATTTTTAGAACTTATGTTAATTACAAATCCTTGAAGATACAACAAGCAATGTTGGAGGAATCACGCAAATACTGGTTAAGTTGGCCTCAAAGAAAGGAAGGAATGGTCAAAGAACAGGTTGATCTGATTAAACGAATCCAGGTAGCAACATGGATAGATACTGAGGGAAGTGTAGCGTTATTAAAGAATAATAATTCTCTGGTTCCTTATGTTGATTTCTCGAATACATCAGAAGCATTAGTCAAAAGATTTATTCGGGATAGCAATGCAAAAGGTTCTTTTGAGGAGATAAAGAGGAACAAAAGAGCGAAGATTTGCTATCGCTTCAGAATTTATAAACATAATGAAGTGAAACAACTATTAGAATCGATCACACCATTTCTAATAGCTAGAAAGCAACAAGCTGAACTTCTACTTGATTATTGTGATCTTCGTTTGATAAATCCAGGAAGCCGACTTACTGAAAAAGAGTGGGAGATCTATTCCAAATTAAAGAATCTAAACAAAAGAGGAGCTAGGAAAGAAGAGGAGGAAAAGGAATGTCAAACCCAAGCATTAGATCAACCAACATAGATAATAGTAATTTTAAAGTAGACGTAAAACACGATGCCTTTGGGTGTATCCTCTTAACTATCTCAAAGGAGATAAATGGCAAAACTTATTGTGTAACAATCCCAGTCTCAGACTATCTTTATAAGTCAGATCCCAACGCCATGGCTGATGGAATCAAAAGAGGCATTGTAGTATTGAATCAGAAAGCAAAAGAAACCATGATAAAGGAGTTTAACAATCCATCATTTAGAAGGAAGGATTATGATAGAAAGAAGCAAATTATTCCAAGCTCTTAGAAGAAGAAAATCTCATGGCAAACCAGATTGTCCTATCTGTAAAGTACAAATGAAAAGGAAGGGCAAGAAGGGAGCCAATGAATATTTCAAATGCCCTAAGTGTAAAGGGAAAACAAAGAGGGGAGGGATATTTATGCCACCTCCTAATCCAGATACTCTTGACATTAGAAGTCACCAGATTAAGGAATTCCGTAAAGAACTGTCCAAGAGGAAACTAATAGTGAAACTTAAGAAGGAAAAGTATCTTGGTTATGAAGTCTTTGAATGGGAAGGACAGATGATTGATCTAAATGACTATGATAAGGACGGCATCTCCTTTGAAGAGAAACGGATGATGGAGGAAGAACGCAAGAAACAAGAGGCATCAGCCAAGAAGGCTAAAAAGAAACAAGAGAGCAAAGAAAAGAAAAAGACTAAAACCAAGGAAGTGAAAAAGTAATGTGCCTTAACTGTGCCTTTTCTCTAGAAGATAAACCTAACCAATGCATGGAATGTGATATCTGCATTAGGAATCCCAGGAATGTCTCTATCAAATTTCTTGCTATCAAATATAAAGATACTCTAATAGAAAAGCCAATAGACATGTACATCTCAAGAGAGTTGTTAGATATCATTAGGCGAGAAATCAAGAAGATGTATGAGGAAGGATTAAGAAGAGGGCAGATTCCTACAAAAGACTTTTACCCCATAGCTTGGACTCCTTATCCTGGCAGATGGTGGGATAGTCAAAGTCTATTCAAAGTTAAATATCCGGGTCGAATCTTTAGTTCGAGTTCTACTTTAACTATTACTTATACAGTTTCAGTTGGGACGTGTCTCCCCTTAACGCCCCAAGAAATAAAACCTGAACAATTAGGATTCTCAAGTCAATTAGGAGAAATAAACGAATTAAAACAACCACAACAGAAGAAAGTTATTAAGAGCGTGTGTATAGACATTCAGGAAGTACTTGAGGCACTGGATGAAGTAGAAGTGGGCGATGCTTTCTAGAGAGGGTATTTGAAATGAGTACAAAGTCACCATTTACTCTTAGGTTCTTAAAGGAAGCTAAGAATCGTTATAAAGAAACTGGATTGTTCTGGGGTGCTCTTACATTATTCTCTGCTTGCTTTATCGCTACTAATGACAAATGGCTAATGATGAAATTCGGTTCATCAGGAGCAGGCAAAACTATTAGTGATAGAGTAGCTATTGAAGCATTTGGACAGAAACATACTCCTCTAACTATTTCAGGTAGACTTACTCCTGCTGGAATGGCTAAGGTGATGAGAAAAGCAGAAGAGAATTTGAAGAGTAAGGAAGACTTAGAATCATTTAGGAGAGCCAAACTCATATTTGTTGAGGATCTTTCTCGATGCACAACTCACTATCTAAAACTCACTGCTTTACAATTCTTGGCAGGTTTAACTAAGACAACAGAACTAGATGATCTTACATCCGATGGAGGCACCTTGGGAGGGAACTTAGGTAATGAACCCAAGAAATGTATGGTCGCAGGAACTCCATCTGATTGGGAGGAAATCGCTTCAACCTCACTCTATAATGAATTCATAGACAGAAGATCTTTAACTGGAATAGCTCTCATGTCTCCAAAGGAGTGGCAAATTAGAGAAGGGATGGCAAAAGCTAGTACTGTGCATGAAAATGATTGGCAGATCATCTTAGGTTGGAGAGATATGATACGTGGTCTAGATATTACTACCTACAATGGCCCAATGAAAGGGGGAATAGTAGGTCCACATAGACTTATGATGTATGATAAACTTTCTTCATTCAAGAGATTTCCTGAGAACGTCTTTGGAATGATAGACTCACTTGCAGAAGGTCATGCAAGAATAAACGGTAGAGATGAGATACTCCCAGAAGATTACGAAATTATCGATAAACTATTTACCAGATTCCTAATATTAGCTGATATGAAAAAGAAAGAACTGTTTATAGTTGAGGAACTAGTCCGATCTCATGGTATGCTCACTTTAGAAGATTTATCATATAGACTTAGGAAGAGAGCAAGAAGTGAAGACTTGCCTGATCTCTTCGTTGTGAGAAGGACAATAAGCAACTATGCCAATTCCTCCAAATATCTAATGAAGACAAGAGCTTGTAGAAGCAATCCTTCTTGGATAATGCTATCACTTATTCTGAGGAACTTATTCAAGCAATGGGATAAAGATGTGGGTGAAATTCTTAAATGCAGCAACTCAACGTAGTGGAAGAAATAATTCCAATAGGTAATAAAACATTGCCTGAGATACGAGAAATAGTTAATGAACTCCTTACTGTTTATACAAGGATTAAAGAACTTCTCGTGTATCAAGACCATATTAAGATAAGATATTACCCAGCCCCTAATCAGTTCAATCCTAGTCTAAGAAAAAACAATATCTTGGGGAAACCTTAATGAAAGAGGCGGTAGGAAGGAAAACAAAATTACGATTGATCGCTCTTTCAATAGATACAGAAGGGAGTGTTTCCGTTAATCTATTCAGAAAAAGGAATCTAGAAGGTGAATTTAAATTTCTTCAAATGGAACCTACTATTTCGATATGCACAAATAATTCAAAAGAACTTCTAGAATATATTGCTAAAATCTGCAAAGAACTTTGGCCTGAGACCAATTTTTATTTGGAGAAGAAAGCAATTCGTTTATATGGTAATATTCAAGGTCTTAAAGTTCTGAAAGAGGTCCTTCCTTTTCTTATAGTAAAGGAAGAGAAGGCAAGAAAATTAATAGCATTTTGTGAATGCAGAAGAGGGAAACATGGACCTATCAAGTATTCGCAAGAAGAAATAGAATTGGCATTGTCTATTCGAAGTAGGCCCTTGAAACCTTGGGCTCGTGATTTCCTGTTAAAGAGGGGATACAAGATTTGAAGGAATGTGTGATTCTTGCTGGAGGGAAAGGATTAAGACTTAAAGGTCAAACAGAAGTACCTAAACCATTTCTAATAGTAAAGGAGGAAACTGGTGAGACAATTCTAGAAGCACAACTAAAGTGGTTAGTGGCTTATAATTATGAACATGTTATCCTAGCTATGTCTAGGCAGAACTTCAAGTACATGAGACTTAACTATACGAAGTTTCTCAATGTACCATCAATTGATATATCTATCGAAGAAGAAAGTCTTGGCTCAGGAGGAGGACTAAAGAAGGCTCTAGAATTAGTCGAGGAACCTAACTTCTATTGCTTCAATGTAGATGACGTGGCCTTTTATAATCCAGAGGAATTATATCTTGCTCAACGTACTCATAATGTGATACTCATCAAAAAAGCTACTTTGCCATTTGGAGCAGTTTCATTTGACCAGGATATGAAGGTAACTAGCTTCGTGGAGAAACCTGTAATAGATAAGTTCGTTAACTGTGGTCACTACGTATTTAATAAGAAAGCTATAGAAGATTTGCTTCCAGACAATGGGGCTCTCGAACTTACTCTTCTAAGGGATCTAGCTAAGTTAGGAGTTCTATATGCATACATTCTGAAGGGCAAGTGGATAACAATCAATACCTATAAAGAGTTGCTTCAAGCTAGAAGTCACATGTCTTTAGAATGAGGGCAGTATCCATGAATACCCAAAGAATGATTGCAATTTATGCAAAGAAGGATAAAAAATAGATGACTTACTTAGAGAAGATAAAAGACACGAAACTCAAGCAAGCAGTGCTTAAAGCCTACAAGATCTATGGCTACAAGTTGTACTTCCTACCTTCATCCTTAACAGGAAAACATCATCCTAAAGATGAACGAGGGATAGGAGGTCTTAAGAACCATATTGAGAAGATGTGTTGGTTCCTTGATGGAGTAGCAGACTTTAGTGGCCAGGGAAGACTTTAAGATAGAAAGGGAAGGAAAATGGGGAAAGATAAAAAGAAGCCTCAAACATTAAAGAATCCTTCTGTACGTGAGAAGTTTGAGGAGATACTTGATCCTACAAGAGAACTTACGAAGAGAATCTGGCATCTGGAAAGCCATATCAAAGAATTAAACAACGAACTAGGCTATACAAAGAAAAACTGGCAAAAGCATTATTCTCGCATGTGTCTTTTCTTTTTAATAATGGGAATCGTTATTGGAGCTGTCAGTGTAGGTGTAATTCTCCTATGAAAGATGAAAATCTATTGAGATTTATTCTAGTCTTACATGATACTCCGGATGAATACAAATGGAGAGTGATTCTTTGGTCACCATCAGAGAGATAAATGAAGATCTTTATTTGAAAGAAGAACGGGCATGGGTAGATCTTCTGATCAAAGATCTTCTAAAGGAGCCCTACTTCTTCACGAAACAAAGCCTAATAGTATCAAAAGATGACTTAGAGAAAGTTTATAAGAGGTTGAAAGATAGGATCTGGACTGATAAGGATGGACAGGCAAGATTGTGGTATTTCAAGGTTGTTGTTTATCATAATCAAGAGGAATATGTATGGAGGAAGATTCTTCAATGATTAGAAGAAGAGGGGCGGGCATTTCACTTTGCCAAAAGTGTGGGCAATCTTTCAAATGGTCTAATCTTGCATATCGTGCGCCCAAATATTGTTCCAAATGCAGATACAAAAAGATAGATAAAGTGAAAAAGAACTGTGAAGAATGTGGGGGAGAATATTCTGTCATTCCTTACAGACTAAAGAGGACTCGTTTTTGTTCAAGAAAATGCAGAATAAATGGATTAAGAGGGGAGAAGAACCCACAATGGAAGGGAGGTAGCTCTAAATATTATTCAAATGATATTGGTTGGAAACAGGCAAGGAAACTAGCATTAGAAAGAGACAAATATACTTGCCAAATCTGTGGATTAGAAACGGCAAAGGAAGTGCATCATATAGTTCCTTATCGTTTGAGTAAATCACATGAACTGATTAACTTGATTTCACTTGGCGATAATTGCCATGATTTATTTGAAAAAGATACTGCCAAAGCATTGAAAGATACTGGCTTTGGTGGACACCCACTTTACACTCAACTGATTACTCGAGCATGGCTGATTCATTTGAAGAAGAACTTTGATTATTCAAAGAAGGAAGATCCCCTCTTTAATTTTAGACTGACTGAAGAGTTTGGAGTTCCCGCATGGAAAGGTGTGTTAATCAGGTTAAGCGATAAATGGTCAAGGCTTGTGAATTTAGCAGGTGGGAAAGAAGCTCAAGTTAAGGAAGAAACTCTTGAGGATACACTAATAGACTTAGCTAATTACAGTCTCTTGTGTATCATCCTACTTAGGGAGAGTAGAAAGAAATGAGTACTTCTGTGAAGCAAAGACAAGAGGGAAATGGAAAGTCGAATTCAAGAAATCTTAAGTGGTATATCGAGAAGTGTGGTGAATCAGCTAATCGGAAAGGTTGGTTCATTACATGGGAACATTTACCAGAATATCTAATGGCTACAATCCATGAACTTACTGATGGGTTTGACAAGGGCTGGAGAGATGATGATGAGACCAAGATGTCCGAGGAGATTGCTGATTGTATCGTTCGTCTCTTCCATATATGCCATGATTTGAATATACCAATAGAAGATATACTCACAAGAATTATGGAGGAAAACGAGAAAAGACCTCACAAGCATGGTAGGAAAAGAATGTAGACTAGATGGAAGAATGAAGATGAAAGTTATTAAGAGAGATGGGAAAGAGGTAAACTTCGATCCTCTCAAGATTAGAAAAGCAATCGCTAAAGCTGCTGCTTCTGTGGGTATATCTGATCGGAGGAAACTAAAGGAATTAACTGATAAGGTGCTTGATAAATTAGGCAAGGAAATAATACAGGTAGAAGAGATTCAAGACAAGATAGAAGAGACGCTTGTTAATCTAGGTGAGTATAAGATGGCAAAAGCTTTCATACTCTACAGGCAGAAGAGGACTGAAGTAAGAAGACTAGCTGCTTCACTAGGAGTGAAAGATGATCTCAAATTACAGACTTCCTCATTGATAGTATTAGCTAAACGCTACTTACTAAAAGATGAGAAAGGTAAAGTCAAGGAATCTCCTTTAAAGCTCTACAAGAGGGTAGCGCAAAGTATTGCTAGGATCGATGAACAATACAAAGTTCCTCCAAAGGCTTGTAAACTCCTAGGAAGGAAATTCTTTGACCTAATGGTTAATGGCTACTTCCTTCCTAACTCCCCAACATTGATGAATGCTGGTGCACCACTTGGACAGTTATCGGCCTGCTTTGTTTTGCCTATTGAGGATTCAATAGATAGTATCTTCCAGACTTTACATGCCACTGCAAAGATACATCAAACTGGAGGCGGAACAGGTTTTAACTTCTCAAACTTGAGACCTTCAGGCGATGTAGTTAAGACAACTGGAGGAGTAGCTTCCGGTCCTGTTTCATTCATGAGAGTGTATGATTCAGCTACTCAGGAAATTAAGCAAGGCGGGAAACGAAGAGGAGCTAATATGGGTATCTTGAATGTTACTCATCCAAATATTCTAGACTTCATAACTGCCAAATCAAGAGGTGGTCTAGAGAACTTCAACATCTCAGTAGCTGTGACTGATAAGTTCATGCATGCAGTCCAGAAGGGTGAATTAGTATCTCTTACGAATCCGCGTGGTGGAGAAGTAGTTCAGAATGTTCCAGCAAGAGCAATATGGGATTTGATAACTGCTGAAGCTTGGAAGTCAGGGGATCCTGGTCTAATATTCCTAGATACTATCAATAGATCTTATTCAAATGTCATACCCAAGTTGGGTCCCATAGGTGCTACTAATCCATGTGGTGAAGTTCCACTTTACTACTTTGAATCTTGCAACTTAGGATCACTTAACCTGTCCAAGTTTGCGAGGATAAATGGTAAGAAAAAGCCTGAAGTAGATTGGGAAGCTTTTGAGAAGGCTATAAAGCTAGCAGTACATTTCCTCGATAATGTGATAGATGCTAACAAGTATCCAATATTAGAAATAGAACAAATCTCGAAGAGAACTAGAAGGATAGGTCTTGGAGTGATGGGCTGGGCTGATTTGTTGCTGATATTGAATCTTCCATATGATTCACAAGAAGCACTAGATCTTGCAAAGACGATAATGAAATTTCTAACTGAGAAAGCTAGAGAAGCCTCTATGAAACTTGGTGAGGAACGTGGAGACTTTCCTGACTTCAAGGATTCAATCTGGCCTAAGAAAGGATTCAAACACATGAGAAATGCAACAGTCTCTTGTGTAGCTCCAACAGGAAGTATTAGTATCTTGGCTGGATGCTCTCCAGGGATTGAACCACTTTTCTCAATAGTGACAATAAGAAATCTAGAAGAATCCCTAGGAACGAAACTGATTGATATTAATTCCTACTTCGAGAATAGAGCAATTAAGGATGGGTTCTATTCAGAGGAACTTATTGAAAAGGTCTCCCGGGCATTCTCATTGAAAGAAATTAAGGAGATACCAGAAGAAATAAGAAGAGTCTTTGTAACTGCACAGGATATTGCTCCTGATTGGCATGTGCAGATGCAAGCAGCATTTCAAACATACACGGATAATGCAGTATCAAAAACAGTTAATCTGCCCAATACAGCTACTCCACATGATGTAGAGCAGATATATCTCCTAGCATGGAAATTAGGTTGCAAGGGAATCACAGTTTTTAGAGATGGGTCTAAGGATAAACAGGTGTTTATTACCTGTAGGGAATGTGAAGTTGACTGAAAAAACAAAATGCAGTGCTTGTTTAAAAGAAACAGATGTAGAGGAATTCCTGAAAGCAGGAGGCCTTTGCAACGAATGTTCTAAGGAAATAGACAAGATACTCAAGAAGGATGGTATAGATGGAGTCAGAAAATTCTGGAGAAGAAAACGAGAAGAAGCAGTCAAAAGAGAGTAATGAGAAACAGGATTTCTCTTGCTTTGGAGAATACGGTTCTCGTTGGAACTGTGAGACCTGCCAGAATGCAGGAACATGCAAGAACTTCTCTCACGAGAAGAAAGATGCTATATATCGGAAACAGAAATCAAAATATCGAGGAAAGGGCAAGTGGTCAAGGAAAGATCTCTATTGAAACCACAAAGTATATATTGCTATTTCATTGCCTTAATAATGGAAGAGGGAAGGAAGGGTACTAACGAAAGTTCAAATTAGTAAGGAAGTAATTGAAATTCTCGCCAAGTTAATACGTTATAAGATGATTCATTGGGAATGGGACAAGATAATTGAAGGTCGGGATAAGGAGATGTGGAATAACCAACAAGTCTTTGAAGCACTCTCTGCTGCTATCAATTACACGTATGAAGAGAAGACTCAGGTTGAGTACTTCTATGTGATAAGAATGGGTGGTGCCAAGTTCGTAGTCATGAAGGATATATCAACTAACAAGGTCAAAGTCTATTATCCACTTAAAGAAGGTTGTGACTTGAGAACAGAGAAACCTTTCCTAGAATTTACTGAAGAAATTCTTGAAGACCTAAGACGGTGATTGGATGGAAACTTTAAGTAGAAAGGATATTGAAGAACTAAAGAAGAAGATAGAGCCTATCAAGAAATTAGCTCTACACGATGATGCAGATGGAGTTTCTTCTGCAGTACTCATGTCTTATATCTTCAAGATAAACAAAGTATGGGCACCTGAAGATTTTGGTGATTGGCCAATAAAACCCTACAAAGTTCCGGGCAAAGAAGAACTTGAGATTCCACCTGATGCTTGTGTAGACATGGTTCCTCAAGATCCTAATTGGCAAGGTCTAGCAATAGATCATCATCCAGGTCATCCACCAGAAGGGAAAAGAGCTTACCAACTTATTCATGGTGATGCGCCTGCAGCGATTATCGTCTATACAGTATTCAGAGAATTAATACCTAAAGAACAGAGATGGAAAGTAGTTGTCGGAGCAGTGGGAGATGGACAACCAGAACGAATACCTCCTGAGATATGGAGAGAGTTTCCAATGTTGCTTGAGGAAACTGTCACTACCTGGGAGAGATATGGCAAGATCGAAACATCTAATTTTCCTTTGTATTTAAGGTTAAGTTCAGGAATTAATGCTGCATGCAAACTACCTGAGAAATGGTTTATAGCATATTCAACTCTACGAAATGCAAAGTCACCCTGGGATCTATTAAGAGATCCATCATTAAAGTCTGCTAAAGACTATATAGATGATGAAAGAAATAAGGTATACAGGGAGACAAATCCCATACAACTGAGAAATGGAATCCGTGTCTGGGGGTTTAATTCAGAAACTAAAATAGAAAGGACAGTTGCATGGGAGATGTGGGATAGAGATAAGCGAACCATAGTAGCAGTGAACATGACTACAGGAAGAGGTAGTATTCGTGGGACTTTAGCTACTCTGGTATATGAGCACTTAACTCAACATGGTTTCAGAGCTTCCGGGCATCCTGGATTCGGAGGAATTAGGTTAAAGCTTAATCAGAGCTTTGAAGATGTCTATCAATGCCTGACTAGTCTGAAGCTCTAAGGGTTATCTCAGAGGTAATCCTTATATAGCCAGACAAACAAGAATAATAAAGAAATGGAGGTAGAAGGAAAGAATGGACAAGAAATCGGAGGATGTCTTACTGAAGACATACGCTAAGTCGACAGGCAAGACAGTGACTGAATTGAAGCCTCTTCTAGAGAAAGCAAAGCAAGATGCTAAGGACATGGGCTTCCCTGACTCAGAGAACATTATCAAAGGCCGTATGCGAAAGAAAGTCAATGGAATGCTCTATTCTGAGAAGACAGGGAAACCAAGC
>Ga0100403_1002979_pt1 | contig 12907 bp, 30 predicted proteins | sample CryGeymet201501t_FD_83663 | JGI IMG/M metagenome (GOLD analysis project Ga0100403, IMG submission 83663) | Groundwater microbial communities from Crystal Geyser aquifers in Utah, USA - Crystal Geyser metaG 2015-01t | ecosystem: Environmental > Aquatic > Deep subsurface > Groundwater | place...
TGCCAAGCGCCTGATCATGCGGCAAAGTCTGCAAAGTTTATACCGCCCGTATTTACCAATACCTCTAAAACCAAGGAAACAAGGAATATGTGGAATGGGCGCACGTTGGCATGCATTGTGCATAGTTGCAAACGTCATACCATGTATGAATTATGCGAAGCATTGCAAGCATTATGTTTACACTGTAATAAATTGGATGGCATACTGTTTGCAATGGTGCAAGTGACATACCGTCGTCGCACGCGCGTCTATTATATGAGGAAACGGAATCCATCGACCAACGTTAGGAATGCAAGTTTTGCCGCAACGGCACGATGCGACGGTGATTGCAGTTGGAGCAACGCTCCTAGCGGAGCGGTAAGACTGGAACGGCAATTATGTTCTGGCTGCGCAACGCAACGTTCCATCGACCAACGTTAGTGATACAGCATTCGGAGGTAGACAATGTTCAAGTGGGCTTTGCTCGCAATGTGCGTTTTCTGCGGTGTCAATTGGTTCTTGCTCCCCACATTCCCAGCGCTTGCACAATACGTGCCACCGCTGTCGATCTGGGCTGCAATCGGACTGTCGGCAATTGTCATGGCTCTTTCCCTTTGCTTCGGCAAGGACTGATTCCATCGACCAACGTGGTGAACGTGATGTTCGGAGGTTACGACAATGGCTAAGACAGAACGTAAGATGGGACCGAGAGGGCTACTTCAGAAGGCTAACTCCGCTAAGATTGGAGCCAAGGCTTTCATCGATGCTCACCGGGAGTATCTCACAACCGGAGAGCTTGCCTACGTCACAGGTCCAATCGTGGCGAAGATTGACGCGGGAGAGCTTTATCCCACGCCCGGAATGCAAGAGTTGAAGATCGCCGTCATGAGCCATATCATGCTCGTGGACGCCATGAAGGCGGAAGAAAAGGAGCAAGAGGCGAAGGCGGGAAAACCTGGAAAGACATCCAAGCCCTTCATGGCATGTGTCCGCGACGGATCTGGGGCGATGCTTTCCATGCCTGACGGAAAGCCCATGAAGGCAACGTTCGACTTGCCCCAACGGGCGAGTGAATGGGTGGACCGTCGCTTGTTCGAGTCGAGCCCTGATTGTTATGGGGAAGTTACCCATCTCAAGGCTCATAACCCAGCAACGGCGACGGACACGATTCTGCGCGATGATTCGATTGCGCGGATTCTCAAGACACCCATGGGTCCGGTTTGCAAGGGAACCAAGTCCAGCGGAACGCTGGGATTCGGAGTCAAGGTCAAGCCCAGCAAGGCGACCTTCAGTCACGGATGACGCAGTGAGTCGCTGGCTTCCATCGACCAACGTTAGGAAGCCAGCGAGTGTGAGTGCAACGATGCAGTTGGAGCAATGCTCCTAGCGGAGCGGTAACGCAGGGGCGAATGAGATGTTCTTTTTCGCTCCTATGGGAACAACGATAGTGTTACAAGGAGAATGAAACATGGAAAAGTGCGAAGGCTTGGCGGGTTGTGCGGTTCGGTTCACGGATGGGACCATCGACATCGATGCGACGATGGAAGGGTTGGAATCCCAATTGCAGGATCTGTCCGAGGCGGAAGCAACGGCGGGTGTCCGTATCGGGGCGGCAGTCAACGCAGTGTTCGATCAGCACAAGGGGAAGGTGTTGACCATGCCTTCGCTGGTCAACGCGGCTCTCGGTCATCTCTCGGTCACCCCCGAAACGTTCGCAGCGGAATCGGCGGCGGTTGCTGAGTACGTGCGTCAGCGCAACGGGGGCGAGTTCAAGATCGCCAAGGGCAAGGGTGGTGGTGTGTCCCGCGTCTGCGACGCGCCGCCTCCCAAGGCGTGAGTTCCATCGACCAACGCTGTGAAGCCTGCCAATGCCGCTTGCATTCGTGAGCGGCTCATGATCTCGACCTGGGCATGTCCCTAAAACTGCCCTTTTTACCCCGTGTCTTGGGACAGTCGTGCGCGAAAGCAAAAGCGCCTGATCAGCGCAAGTAGCTAATAGCGATCCGAGTCTGATCAACAAGGATAAGTCACGATAGATCGGTTCGATTCCGGTACGGGGCACCAAGTTTCTCAGAATCCATCGACCAACGTGAGTAACTCTATACGTGGAGGTTCCAATGTTCGAGTCTCAGATCAGCAATGAGAAGCGTCAGATCCGTGCCCTTCGAAGTGCTATCAATCAGGAGCGTGCCAAGGCGCGTCAATTGCGCAGTCTCAAGGCGAAGCGTGCAAGGTTGGAGCGAGCGTTGGAAACGATGCGAACGCCCAAGTATTCCCCGGAGCGTGACTCTTACTTCGATCCGCGCGAGGAAACAACCTTCTCACGCCCAAAGGGTTGAAAGGGTTGAATCTGCTAGGAACGAGGGGCGTCCGTCCCCGTTCCTTTTCGCTTACAAGGTGGCACCCTCTTTGCAATGTTGCAAGTGTGGTGCCAAGCTCTGCGGTGTGGACGTGGGGGGCTTTCCATCGACCAACGTCAGCAATACAGACCATGAAAGGTGGATGACATGGCAAGTCGTAAAGGTATGCGCGGATTCAACATCGAAGTTCCTCATAAGAGGGAACGCAATATCCTCGTGCTGAAGCAAGCCATGGGCGAGGCTCAGCAGGATCGGCGCATGACACCCAAGATCCATAAGGAACCAAGAAACAAGCGTGCTTGGGAGAATGAGGATTGGGGCGAGGATCTAGATCAGAGCTAGCGTTCGCAACTTCAGAGTCACGGATCATTGAATCCAGAACCATAGGAGTGTAACATGAGTTTCCGTCGATACGTCACTTTCAATACACACGATTGTTCCGTCCAGGTTGGAGAGCGCATCGAGGTCGAATTGGGACTTCCGCGTAGGTGCGGAATCGTTCTTCGCGCCGCTGTGAGACATGGTGGGCAAGGTCTGACCGTGGAGGAAGCCACCGATCACATCAACAAGCGCCTGAATTGCCTCTACTCGGAAGGGGACATCTCCAATGCCTTCAAGAAGCTGGAAAAGCTGGAGTTGGTGGAGCGCGTGGGAAGGCGCACATATCGTGCGTCGCCGGGAGCACTGGACGCATGGGCAGAGGTCGATAAGATTCGTCGATAATCCATCGACCAAGCTTCGCATCCCTGCGGGAAACAGGTGTAACCATGAAGGTGTCAGTAACAATCGAGTTTCCGTGTTCGCAAGAAGATTGGATTCGATTGGAGCAGATCAAGGCACTCGCAGGCATTGAGAATGTTTCCGTGCCTGCGAATGAACCTTCCCCTGAACGTGGGGCAAGGTTTGATGACTTTGATCCCTTGGGTCAAGCCCTTGTCGATCATTGTGTCAAACATAGTGTGGGGAAGTGTAAGCCTACGCAAACGCAATTGTTGCGCGAATGGATTGGGGATAATCCTGGATGTTTGCCACAAGAGGCAATTGAGGGAGTTTCCCAATATGGGTTTGATACAAGCAAGCTCAAGTATTCGCTAAACAGTCTTTTGTATGGGGATCGTCATACCATATCGAAGATTGGCGGGCGTTTGTATCTGGCTTGAATCGAATTGTCGGAATAGCTCCCCGCTTCGGCGGGGAGCGGCGGTTCCGTTGAGGGCATAATTTACACCGCCCGCATTTACCTTTACCTCTTTTCATAAACCAGAGGTATAATAATAACGTTTTTTTGTTCGCATGCCTGGGCACGTCTTTTGCACCCCCTGCAAACGCCATACCATGTAACCTTGCGGCAGGTTTGACAGTCCTAACGTAGTGTCATATAGCGTAACATAGTGTAACATAGTGTGATGTTTATTGTTTGGCACGACTTGTGCTTTACATTGCGAAAGTCGTGCCAGAATTGACACCTTATATTGCGCGACGCGCTAGCGCGCGTTGCAATAACCATGCCTGGCACGCATCTTGCAATATGGGGAATCCATCGACCAACGTTAGTTATAGGTGTGTCACCCCGAACGACGCCGCGTCATAAACTAGCGCGACGCAATGCATTATAGCAAAGTTATTATGGGAACGGAATTCACGTTCCAGTGTGGCTGTAATGCTGTAAGGGATTCCGTTGTCAGTGGAATCGCGAGGTTCCATCGACCAACGGTAGGAATGCGAGGAACGCTGCAACGTTGCAGCGGCAACGGAATACGTTGGGGGCGGAACGAAGCGTTCCATCGACCAACGTACGTAACGTTCTGTTGTGAACAGAACGCAGCGTTACGTTGGAGACGGAACGAAAGGTTCCATCGACCAACGTTAGGAAGCCGGTTGGTGAGTCGAACGCAACATGGGGTTGCGACGTTCCATCGACCAACGGTTGGAATACGACTATTGAGGGCACGCAGCGAATGGTTCGCAAGGTGCTAGGATTCATTCCACTTCTGGAGGTTACGACAATGGCTATCAATACCATCACTCTCAACACGTATCTCGTTCGTGCCGCTGACGGGTCCATCGACCACGCCGCTACCACTCTCAAGTTCCAAGGGGATCTCCTCAATTACGAGGCGGAACGAGAGTTGGAATCTGCCACGGTTGGAGAAGCTGTGAATGCTGTCTTCGACCAATTCAAAGGGGCGAGGCTCAACATGCCTGCTGTGACCAGCTACGCGCTTTCGCGTCTGAATGTCCAGCCCGAGAACTTCAAGACCTTGACCGAAAAGGTGCAGGGTTACATTCGGGACCATGCTGGCGAGCGCGGTACTGGAGCCTTGTTCAGCATTGCCAAGGGCAAGAGCGGCGGTGTCTGTCGTTGGGCAGACCAGCCCGTCAAGTCCGCAGAGTAAGACCTTGTGGGTTATGGGGCATGATTGAATCGATCATGCCCTTAGCCCTAGGCGGATTCAAGTCTTAGCAGTTTGCGGTTTCTGCCTGTGAGACCGAAAAAGCCGTCTAAGTCAATATAGAATTGACAGCCCGGTTTGATAGTATCCCAGAACTATCAGAAGTAACTGGACCTGAGCACTTGTCCTAAAACGGCTCGTTTTTGAAAGACCGGCACCTGGACAAGTGTCTCTAAAAACTGTCCTTTTCTCAAAACCCATACAAGGAGATTCTCATGCCCCAGAAGCCGAATTGGAACGTGGTTGAGGCGCGGTCGGATTGCGGATACGAGCAGGATCAGCATGTGGTTGAGTCTGACTCCATTTCCGCCAAGGTGTGGGCGGATCGATACGGAACCGTTCACATGACGTTCGACACGGACACAAGTCCCAGCATCGAATGTCATATCAATGGTGTTGGCGAGGAAGGCGTGAAGCTGGGGAAGCTGTTCATTGAGCAGGTTCTCATTCCCACCTACGACAAGAAGAACTACTGAAGATGATACACCTGAGCACTTGTGTCTAAAAGGCTCCATCTCTATCTGCGATGATCTCAATGATAGAGAGCCAATACTCCAATTGAGCCCTTGAATAAGGAGGCTTCCATGCACGAAGAAGATATGTTCCGTGAGGTATTGGATCGTTTCGAATCGTCCGTGGATCAACGTGGACGTTTGCAGGATGAGATTCAACGTCTACAGAGTGATCTGTATCGTCTTCAGGATGAGGTGGCGAAACAAAAGCAGACCGTTTCGCGAGCCTTGGTTGTTGACTTGGTTGATTCGATGTTGGATGTGAACAATCGCATTCGACAGATCAAGGCTGTGCGCGACTTGACGGGAATGGGCTTGAAGGAAGCCAAGGAATTGGTGGAAGAGGTTCGACGCAAGTGGGGTTACACCCAATAATGATTTGGGTGTGGGCATATTAATCGGGACGATAACTCTCAATTTCTTGCGAGGGGATTGATAGGAATCGTTCGCCGCTCGCAACGGAAAGAGAACAAGTAAGTTCTCGTGCCCATGTCCGACTTTTTCCGGGATTAGTCTAATGGTAAAAGGATCTAATGACGTCTATAAAGATCCTAGAACGCCGCTATCAAAGCGGAAATGAAAGTTCGATTCTTTCATCCCGGTCCAGACCCGTCCAAGCTCCGGTATGCTTGGATTATGGTATCCACTTCTAAACGCAATGAGAATCATTGGATAGGATTCTCGCCATTCTGGAGTTCGCTTCACGGGTCTATTCTTTTAGGAAGGCAGGGATACACAATGGGATATCTATACAGGAATTGTGTTGGGCATTAGCTGACGAGAACTTTCCTTCTCTTGAAACTGGACAAGAATTCGTAAGTTGGTGTTCGCATCAAGATGTAGATGTTTTGATGTTGAAGGACCATGAACGAATCATATCCTTATTCAGAGAATTCGTCAGAGAACGAAGGAACAAGATTCTAAAGATAAAGGTAAAAACATGACCAGAGCACGGTTGATGATTACGCCTACGCAATTGAAGGAATCTCTTTTGAGGGATTTGCGTTCGATTGGATATGCACTCAATGAGATTATTGAGATTAAGACATATCCTGATGGGAATGCGGAAGTGGTTTGCGACCTCTTTGATCCCAAACCTAATGAAGAGGATTGACAATGGCATACACGATTCCTAATTATCCTGGATGGCGACCATATTGTCTTGTCTGTTCAACCATGGCAAGAATGAAGAAGACGTCATTCGGATATGAGTGTATCCATTGTGGCAACAAGATAAATCCAGATATGACACATTTGGATAATTCTCAGGAACAGACCATCTCAGTCAAAAGGACAGGATGAATCATGCGTACATTCGTAATTGAGCGCAATGATGAGGGCGATATGGATGAGAATGGGGAGGAATCCCTTCGATTCCAGATTCGTCAAGAGATGATTCAAAAGCTCGCAACCGAATGGAATGATGCTCATTCGAAGATTGAGCAACGTTCATGGATGGACGAAGATAGTCGGGATCAACAGGCTGATTATCTTGCGGAACTTGCAGATGATCATACGTATCAAGCTGCATGTGAGGCTGAGGAAAAGAATCCTGACATTACCAAAGAAGAACTTTCTGCTATTCGCGAGAAAGCAGAAGCAGACTTCTATGCGGAGGTCGATAAGAAAGCTCGAATCGACCATGAGCGACTTGCGGTCATTGAAGAGATGCTTGGGGAATTGGGTGCCAGAATGGCTCGCCCATATGAGCATTGGAATGAGGACGAGAAGTATATGGAATACATGGAAACTCGTTATGACAATGACCCATGAGAAACAGAATGATGCTGGAAAGTATCCAGATGAATATGGTGAGCCGATTGAAACTCGGCGTAAGTGTATTCATTGTGGAAACAACCTAGGGACTCAAAACCCTGGATACGAGTGTGGTACATGTAAGTTCATAAAGGATGCAATTCGAAAGCGATTCTGAACGCAGGGCTTATGCGAAAGCATAGGCGGGGTTTATGGTATACCTCTGGGATTGAATTCCCTGCAAAACCATATTAGCACTAGGGGCTGAGCAACGTACCAGTTCCAATTCCCGAATACGGGTGTGCTAATGGGTTCATAACTCAATGGTAGAGTAGCGGGCTTTTAACCCGAGAGTTGAGGGTTCAAGTCCCTCTGGACCCACTAGGAATGTGATAGGCTTTATTAGCCCTTTGATAGTTGAACAACGCTCCTGCGAAGCTGGTACGTAATGTCATTGGGCGAATGCGCACATACTGCTTCGCAGAAGCTTTGCAAACTTCATGATAATACATGGACGGAACAGGCTAGAGCCGGGTTTGCGGTACATGTATTAGTATGTGTGAAACGGTCCAATCAATAGTGAGCCTGACCGTGTTCCTAACGTTTTTTCTAATTACTAACTAAGAGTAAAACATGAATGAGAAGGAGTACACGCAAGCGATTGGTATGATACGTCCGTTATTGCATACGGAGTCTAGCGATCATTCGGTTGCGAATTCGATAATGTACTTCATGTGTGCTTTCTTCTTGCAAGACAATCCAGACTTTGACATGCAAAAGTTTTTGGATTCCTGCAAAACGTCAGACCAAGGAAGAATCATGTGGAAAGAACCGTGCAAAGAAAACCTAATTGAATGTGAAGGTGGTTCACAGATGTGGGTCATTCTGAATGACAAGTCTGAGAATGTACTTTTGCTATTCAATGGTGAATTCCAGGTGAAACTTTCTGGGGAAGCTCGTCAAAAGCTGATTGATCTTCTCAAACAAGGATAACAGACAATGGAACACATGGGAGCAATCATGGCAACGTGTTCTTATTGTGGTGGATCCGGCATTGAAGTCTATGATGAAGATGATCAGCGAATAGAAGCTGATTGTTATCATTGTTGCGGAACAGGTGCAGTTGATGATGAAACAGCTTTTCATGATTATCTTGCATCTGTTGCTACCATAATGGCACAAACTCACGTCTCTGAATTCAAACGACATGTAAACGAAAACCCAGACGGAGAAGGTTTTGACTTCATGGCTGCGGAAGACATGATGACTCCATGGGACTTTGAAAGAAGTCTTGTGTATTCATATGTAGGGGAGTTCATGGAAAGGTTGAATGGGCTTTCGTTTGAGGAGCAGAGGGAATACGTGCGCAAGATGATAGAGGACGAAGTAATCGAGCCATTGTACTAAAGGAGAAAACAGTCATGTTGGGCATGGGACGTCATGGAAACGTATTCTACACATACTTCATATCTCGTTGGGATGGAGAAGTCTACAAGACAGAAGTAGAATGCGATCCGGCAGACACGCCTATGGATATTGCAAAGAAGCTTTCTGCGAAAGCGGATCTGATGGAACTTCGTCTATTGGGAAACGGACTGCGCGATTTACAGGAGTAAAAAAAACAATGCTACTAATAGCTGTCTGTTTTCAAGAACAAGCGACTTGTTCATGTGTTGCCAAAGGTGTGAATGCCTCTTCTCCAAAGGAGTGTTTGGAGTTCATCTGCAAACAACAAACACTTCCACATGAATCAGTGGATGAAGTGTTGGTGGTTGAAGGTGACGAAGTGACTCACCAATACACACCTGAGCATTGGGGGAAAGTTGCGCCTACAATGGACCCAATTCCCGAATACGGGGATCTAATCGAGATTGATGAATTCGTCGAGATGTGTAATAATGGTGGATTCATCGATTATGATGGACATGGGTATTACTCAAACGGGACAGAGATGAGCAACATCTATGTCTGTCCATCTGACATTACGTCAAGTGGTGTCGTTCCAGGATGGACTCATGTAGTTTGGTTCAATCGCTAAAAGGAAAACGACCATGAGTCAAGTCACAACGATTGAGATGATGTTGGAAACGATTACCTCTCTTGCGACAGAGAATGGTCAATTGAAGCAAAAGCTGGATGACCTTACGTCTAAACATGTTGCATATGAGAATGTGCGCAGTTTGGAGGAGTTGTCGCAAAAGGTGAGAAATCTCATTACCACTTGTATGCGAGAGCCAGAGAATCGGATCAATCAGATCAAGGCAGTGCGAGAGATCACTGGTCATGGATTGAAGGATGCGAAACAGATGGTTGAATCGGCATGGGACATTGCAGGTAAGCCATGGGAGAGACCTGAGCGATGAACAAGCGAATTGAAGAGTTTGTGGAAGCAATCAAGGAGAATGCTTCCAAGGTTTGGAATGAACCTGACGACAAAGAATTCCTCAATTCGATGCTGTTCATTCAGACTCATGCGGATGGTTCAACGACAATCTCTGACAATTACGAACGATTCTTTGATATTATCTATCGGATAACATCTGATGGTGAATGGTCATATCGGAGAATGTGGTCAGAGTCTTCTGAATGGAAGCCATACTCCTTTGCGCAAGCGATGGGAGATGCGTCGATCATGTATACTGGATAAACACAATGGAAAAGATTGCGCTAATAGACATGGATGGGACCATTGCTGATTATGATCGGCGCATGACGGAAGAACTAACCAAACTTCTTGGACCAAACGAATCTCTTGAATTTGGATATGGAGATGATGCTCCGACGCATGTAAAAGAGCGTCAAAAGCTAATCAAACGCCAACCAGGATTCTGGAGGAATCTACCTCGATTAGAGGCGGGTTTTGAGATTGTAGATGAGATTCGTTCACAGGGGTTTGAGCTTCATGTTCTAACCAAAGGACCACAGACTACTGTTTCTGCTTGGACAGAAAAGGTAGAATGGTGCCACGAGAACATTCCTGATGCGGCAATTACGATCACACAAGACAAGTCACTTGTGTATGGTCGTATTCTAGTAGACGATTGGGCTCCATTCTTTACTGGATGGCTAGCTCATCGTCCTAATGGATTGGTGATTTGCGTAGAACATCCTTGGAATAAGAACATAGACCATCCACAAGTTCTCATCTATGATGGTTCGATACGCAGCAGGGCGCTATTACGTAACGCCATCTACAATGCTGGTCGTTAGCAAAGATTGAAACCAGGGTGCCATTGCGGCACCCCTTTGGTTTTTCGGGGTGGTTGGCATGGCGTGTGCAAGGATGCAAACGCTATGCCGGGGCGAGATTCCGCTGCCACTGTAAAACGACGAATTCCGTTGAGCCTGGAATTTACGGATTCCATCGACCAACGTGAGGAATACAGTTGGTGTAACGCTTCGCAAGCGTTGCAACGCTAAGCAAACGCTGATGAATGAATAAAGGGAAGGCAATCAATCATGTGTCAATCATGTGAGAATGATCCCGGTTTGGCAGCATACTATCACGGGTGTTCGTACTGTGGGAAGATTCCAGACGAAGACGGTGAATGTGACTGCCCGCCCGAGGATTACATTCGACCTGGAAGTGAGTCACTATTGTATGTGAATGCATATGAAGTGACTCGTCATTATGGGGGACCGGAAGAAGGTGGTTGGTATTACAATCATCACGAGCCGGTTGCGAGTATTTCGGTCAAGGCAGTTTCGATTGAGGGACATACGGATGTATGTTACACTTGTTCTCGTGCTCGTGAGGGAGTCATTCATCCTCAAACTGGTGAGAAGTACGAGTTGTGCAAGTGGTCATACCATCTAGATCCTGTGGATCAGGGACAGGTGGATGCATTCAAGGCTCATCTAGAATCGATCTATGGTGAGAACAGGGAAGGAAACATCTATTCTGTGTTAGGCGGAATGGACATCATGATTGTAGTTGAAGAGCATCCTGGGGAAAGAACTCCAAGACCGCATTATGAATAGATGCATATGCGGATATAATAGGAGAAGTTTCACAAGGAAGGTTTTTACATGAGTCTAACGCCAGCATTTACGGGGATCTTGGTAGCAAAGGGATTTGAGCCATCTACGTTTACGGGGATGGTTCCAGAGGATATGCAACCTGTAAAGGAATTGCATATGACGCTTCTTAGTTCTGAATTGGACAAGGAAGTTCGCAAGCATGTGAAGTCGGTCTTCAATCCGGCGGCATTGCCCCCATTCCCGAATGTAACGTTTGGGAATCCGTACAAGGCAGACAATGGAAAGAAGAGTTCGGTTGCGGTAGATGCGAATGAGCAAGGAGCGATTAGGACATGGTGTAAGCTCGCATGTGCGGTGATGGGATTGCCAGAAAGCACAGTGAATGAAGCGAGGGTATATCATGTATCTATTGCGAATCCGACTGGGAGTCAGTTTGATTCGGTTCCAGATCCATGGAATAACCGAGTCTAACGTCATAGACAAGTTCCAAAGGAGAATGATATCATGGCAAAGGCAAAGTGGGAGAAGATTGAGGGCGAGGACGGATGTGGGTACAAGTATACGCAGCACGTTTTGAAGTCCAAGACGGTTTCTGCGAAGCTTTGGTCTCGTTATGATGACGAGATTGAGTACACATTCGACACTGATGGGTCGCCCGGTTTGACTGGGAAGATTCAATCGAACGGACTGAATAGCCGGGCATTGCTCAGTTTGGGTAAGAGGTTCATTGAGAATACGCTTCTGCCCCGGCATCGATCTGAGGTTGAAAAGAAGCGTTCTCGTCGAATGCTTCGCAAGTAGAGGCGGCAATGTCCAAGCCAATTCTTGGCAGAGCAGAGACCCCTTCCGAAAAGAAGGCAATTATCCAAAGGCTTTTAGCTGCATGGATGAGTCAACCATCTCTTCGGTTGGGGCAATTGCTTGTTGCATCTATTCCGGCGCATGGGGATCTTTTCTATATTGAAGATGACGAGCTAATCATTCATGTAGAGAAGATGATTCGCAAAGGATAATAGCATGTTGACAAGTGAACGAATCAATGAACTAGCCAATGGCGAGGGAGTGAAGACCATAGCGGTTCAGAACTTCCTTTGGTCATTGAACGAGAATGCACCTATGCGTGAGGCATTAGAGAATCTTACGTATGACGCAATGTTATACGGATGGAATGATGCCACATTAGAAGCCATAAGTGTAGGTGTAATTGAGTATTACAACAACAGATAACAATATCGTTTCCGTGAAGGAGGATATGTTATGCACAAGCTACCGGGTAAGATTGATGGGGAATTGATCACTCGTGAGTTTTTCCCTCAGTATCTTGGACGCGAGGGAGACATCAATTGTGGGCATTGTTACCGTTGGGCATACATTGCTTACAAGCTATACGATGGTGTGGAATTGATCTCGAATGAGGGGCATGCATTTCCATACCAGCGTGGCAGGTACTTCGATTCAGAATCACCTCGTGGCGAGAGGAAGTTGGAGCATTTGAATTGCAATGCTTTCAGCAACAGAGATGACGAGGATTGTTTTCCCCAAGACGCAGAGGAGTTCGTCGACTATTGGGCAAGGAATGGTCGGTATGGGTTCAAGGATGTTGGCGAATTGGACAAGAAGATTCACAACTTCTGGCGTCGACACAACCGCAAGAACAAGGGCAAGAAACAAGCCGCTTGAAAGGGACGTGAACGAATGGTTTATACACTAAACAAGTGGGGAGTAACCAGCACACCGAATCCGTTTACTGCACCTGAGTGTAGTCGAACGCATCTAAGTGGATTCCGAGAGGAGGATCAGCAGCATGTTCTTACTTCTCCGATCACTGGTGTGAATGGGAGGATCATCACGACTCAATCTGGTTCCA
>Ga0100403_1002981_pt1 | contig 12898 bp, 18 predicted proteins | sample CryGeymet201501t_FD_83663 | JGI IMG/M metagenome (GOLD analysis project Ga0100403, IMG submission 83663) | Groundwater microbial communities from Crystal Geyser aquifers in Utah, USA - Crystal Geyser metaG 2015-01t | ecosystem: Environmental > Aquatic > Deep subsurface > Groundwater | place...
ACTCGGCGCTGATGTCGTAGGCCTCGGCAATTTGCAGGGTCAGCTGCGTCGCCAGCGGCAGTTCTTTAGAGTTGAGCTCGGTGATCTGGATCAGCAGGCTGCCCACGCCGAGAACAAAATCGTCCTCATAGTCCGTCGCCCGCTGGACCGCGTCGGCATAGTCCAGCATCGCCTGGGACCCCTGCTCGGTGTAGGTTCCCTGCGCCTGCATCGCCGCGGACAGCTCGGTGTGGATGCGGATCTGTTCGTTGGAGAGCGCGATGTTCTCTTTTTGCCAGTCCCAGGCGCTGCGCAGCAGCGCGATCCCCTTCAGCCCGATCTCCAGCGCCTGGTTCGTCGCCACCGGGTCGAAGATCCGGTTTGTTGCGCTGGACGCCTGCTCGCCCTTCTGTTCGATGTCCGCCAGGTCGCGCTTGACCTGTTCGGCGCCTTCGCCCTCAAACCGCAGCCGCAGGGTGCGCGTCGTGTCCGTCATCTAGTGCTCCCCCGCCAGTTGCAGCGCGCGGCCCCTGGCCCGTTCGCTGCTCCGCGCCTGCTGTTCGCACCCGCCGATCACGGCCAGCCCTTCGCGCAGCCAGGCGGGCTCCAGCCCTCCCGGCTGGCTGTAGTGCCCGTTTTTACGTTCGCGCCATCGGCTCAAAATGTACTCCTCCTGGCTCCACTGAAACCGCCACGGGCAGCCCTCAAGCCGCCAGCCGTCCGCCGGTGCGGACGGCGTCTCAATCAACTCTCCGCTGCAGGCAGCGCAGCGCCGGCGCGGGTCTTCCGGGTGCGCCGTCGTTTGCTGGTCGCAGGCGATGTTTTCGCTGGCGAGGTGCCAGTAGAGCTCAAGTCTTTTTTTTCGCGGGGGCCCAAAGCGTTCAGCCGCTCCACCTCACGGGCCAGCACCCCCGCCGTCGCGTCGCGGAAGCTGTTCAGCTGGTCCTGTTTCAGCGCCTGGTAGTAGCGGTCGTGGATCCACACCTGGTCAAACTCCGGGGCCACTTCGGCCCCCTCGTCGTCGATCATCCCTTCCCAGGCGACGATCGAGAACCGCAGGCGCTCCAGGTTGCGGCTGGCCTGCCAGACCGCGCCGGCCACCCCGCGCGCCACGTCGCGGCAGTAGGCCTCAACGCAGGCCGGCAGCGCCCGCAGCGTCACGCTGCAGCGTTCGCCAAACTCCACCTTGTGCTCGCCGAGGCGGGCGCGCAACAGCCCGGTCTCGCCCAGCACGGCGCGCAGCTCGGCCTGGCCGGCCTCGACCAGCTCCTCCGGCGTCTTCGGTTTCTCGCGTCCGTTGTCGCTCATGGTTCCTCCTCGAATGTCTGCTAGGTCACGGCAAAGGTGAACGGGCCGGTCGTCGGGTCCTGGCGGAAGGTGGCCTCGTAGCCGAGGACTCCTTCGTCGTCACGCCAGCGCGCGCCGATCGGCACCGCGGTCATCGTGTAGGTCATCGTTTTGAACGTGCTGCCGCCCGCGGCGTAGACCCACTGCAGCACGACGGACGCGTTGGCCAGCACCAGGTTCTCGATCAGGATCGCCGCGTCCGCCTCGAACAGGATCCGCGCCAGCGGTCCCGCGCCGCGGCTGACGATCGACGGCACGGAGCGGGCAAAGGTCGCGTTCGCGTCCTTCGGGATCCGGACCGCGTTGTTCAGCGCGACGTTGATCGACTTGACGACGAGGCTCCCCACGCCGTTGATCGTCACGGAGGCGGCCTGCCAGCGCGCCGGCAGCGGCCCGACGACCACGGTGGGCGCAACCACGGTGGTCAGCCCGGAGTCGGTGGCCAGCGCCGCGGACGACGCCAGGCCGAACAGGTTCGCTGTCAAAAGCGGGATCTCCCCGGCGGCAAAGTTGAAGCTGCCGTCGGCGACCACGCTGGTCAGCCCGTGCTGCTGGGTGTCCACCGTGATCGCGCAGGAGCTGAGCAGCGTGGTCGAACCGGCCGGCACGCTGGTCGAACTGTGCGGGTCGCCCAGCGCGAAGGTGAACCCGGTCGAGCCGCTCTTGGCGAACCCCATCGCCTGGAACACCGGCCCCTCCGGCGTTACCGTGCCGCTGGCCGCCTGCCCCCGCAGCTCCAGCTGCAGGCCGGGGAACTGCGTGAACCGGCTGCCGATGCGCTCCGGGCCGTCCTGGAAGGCCCCGACGTGGGGCTGTCCCGGCAGCATGTCGATCATGTTCGGGCTCTGGATCGGCACGGACGCCCGGCTCACGGTGGTCCCGTGGGTGAACGTCGCGCGTTTCGTCAGGTATCGTGCTGCCATTGTTTACTCCTTGCCTTTCGGCGTCGCGGCCTGCTGCGGCTTCGGCGCCGGGGTGTAGTCCCCGGCCCAGATCCGGCGGTGCGCCTCGTCGCGGGTGAACAGCGCCACGTTCCCGGCGCGGTCCAAAACCTTCTCGCCCGACTGGTCGGTCAGCTCGACCAGCACGTCGTCGGCCTCGTACTGCTCAACCTTGCCGTCCGGCGTCGTCCGCGTGCGGGCCACCTTGCAGGGTTTCGTGGTCTCAATTACTTCAGGCATCGTTTACTCCTAAGCTCCGCGCCGGACGCGGACTGAAAACTGCACGTCGGCGATCGCGGTCCCGAGGCTGTTTGTGAACACGATCGGCGGGTCCTCGTTCACCGGCTGGATGTCAATCACGTTGTGGCTCACAGAAAGCACGGTCAGCAGCGCGGGGGATTCCCACAGCACCAGCAGGTCTTCGGCCGCCTGCTCCACCTGGTCCTCGCTGCCCCGCAGCCGCAGGTTGAACTGCCGGAAGCGGTCCAGCACGCCCTCGCTGTCAAAGTTCGGCGTCCCGCCGCCCCAGGTGAAGGCGGCGGAGATCTTCCCGCCGTCCTCGGTCAGCGGCCCGGCGACGCAGATCTCCACGCTGTCCAGCGTCTCGACGTCGGCCATCAGCTGGGTCCGCAGCGCGGTCATTACGGAGGGCATCAGGCAACCCCCCGCTGCTTCTCGCTCCACCTGATCTCCAGCCCGCCGCGCCCAAAGGTGGCGCTGTGGCCGCGGCTTTGAATCCAGCGGTCGAACCCGCGCTCGATGTAGTTCTGGCCGCGGATCGTGAACGGTTTGCAGCGTTTGGCGAAGTGGAAGTGCGGCCCGCCGCGCGGCCCGCCCCAGCCCATCGCCTGCCCGGCCCGGTCCCCGAGGGTCTGTTGCCCGTCGGCGCTGGCCTCGACCCAGCCCTTCGGCCGGCGTTCCGGCACGTCGCCGCCCTGGTCCTGAATGAAGGCGTAGCTGTTGTGGATCAGCGCCTCGAACCCGATCTGCGGTTGGGGCAGCCGTTTATAGCCGCCCCGCCGCAGGCTCAGGTCGGTCTTAAGCTGGCCGCCACCGTCCGGGCCTTTGCCGATCGGCGCGGAGTCCTGGATCAGCGCCGCCAGCGTTTTGGAGTCGTTGGCCCAGTTCACCGTGCCGGGCAGGATCACCTCGACCGGGCCGTCCCAGCCGAGTCCCTGCCCGTGGCGGCTGCCATCCGGGAACAGTTGCGAAGATCCACGCGCCATCTAGCCGGCCGCCTCCGCGGAGGGCGGGCGTCCCTGCCCGCTGCCCTTCTTCGCCGTTGCTTTCTTCTTCGCCGGCGCTTTCTTCACCGCCGGCTTCTTCTCCGGCTCTCCCGGAGCGCTGGCATCCTGCCGGCTTTCGCTTTTGCCTTTTGCCTCTTGCCTCTTGCCTGCTTCCATCTCCGCCAGCCTGGCGCGCAGCTCGGCGTTCTCCTGTTCCCGCGCGGCGGCGGCCGCGCCGTCGGCGGGTTCAACCTCCAGCGGCTGGCCCTTCCCGTCGACGGGGCCGGTCAGCTTGCCGCGTCCGCGCGTTTCGGCGCGGCCCTGGGCAAAGTCGGCGTCCCGGCCCCAGCGTTTGACGCGCTGGGAGTAGGACGGCGTGCCGCCCCGCTTGTCGCGCTCACTGTTGCAGAACTCGACGATGCCGTCCAGCTCGTCGGCCAGCTCCTCGGCGTTCCCGCGGTCATAGAAAAACTTGACCTTGCCGCTGGGATCCTTCGCCCTGGTGCCGTCCACCAGCCGGACAACAAAGCAGTCGTCCTCGCGAACGTGGGCGTCCTCGTCGTCGGGCTTCTCGCTGTCATAGGGGATGATCAGTCTTGGCATTTCAAAAAACCTCCTCGGTTAATCACAAACTCACCACCCCGCGCACAATCTCGGCCTGGCTGATCAGCTGCTGCCGCGCCGTCTCCGGCGTGATGCTGCCGCCGCCCATGCTCTGGCTGTATTCCAGCGCCCGGTGGTTTGCCGCCCAGACGAGAATTTCCTCCAGGCAGGCGTTGAAGTTCACGCGCGACCCGGTGACGCTCACCGGATCGCGCGTGTCTGTTCCTGTCAGCAGTTTGAAGCTGAACGTGGTGTAGCCCCCGCCGTAGCCGTTGTAGTACTCGTAGGTCGCGCCCGCTTCCTCGTCAATGTCCGGCTGCCAGAGCGCCCCGTCGCCCGCGATGCGCCAGTAACCGGCGGCCACCAGCTGCGCGGAAAACGTCGCGGAGGGCAGCACGTGGTTCAACACAAACTGCGTCATTTCCGCAGCCGTGATCACCTTGCCGCCGGGGTCGCGGATCGCTTTGCCGAGTGCCTGTTCTACGGTGAGGCTTGCCACGTTAAGCTCCTAGCTGCCCGGGTTGACGATTTCGCCGATGAACTCGGTTTCCACCACGCCATAGGCCAGGGTGGAAATGAGGGTCCAGGCGCGCCCGCCGTCTTCGGTGTCGCGCCAGCCGCCGCCGTGGACGAAGGGTTCGTCAAACTTGGCGGCGACGCCGGTCTTGTAGCCGACGAACAGCGTCTCGTTGCTCGCCCCGCCGAAGTTCGCCGCCCCGGCCAGGCTGTAGATCGGCACGCCGTCAAAGGTCGCCTGGCCGTCCGTGCCGCGGTCAAGGTAGCCCTTGAACTGGCCGCCCAGCGCGCTGGCCTTGAAGCGCGCGACGCTGGTCGGGTTGCCCAGGATCCAGGCGTCCTCGTCGCGCCAGTCGCCGCCCACGTTGGCGCGGACAAACTCCAGCAGCCGCATCACCGAAGCGACGCAGTTGTTGACCATGTCCGGGTTGGTGGCGGCGCTCGGGATCACAAAGTCGATGTAGCCCGCGGGGAGGGTGATCGACAGCCCGGCGCTCGCGCTTTTCAGCGCGGCCACGACGAGGTTCTGGAACGCGGCCAGCAGGTCGGAGGCCGCCTGCTTCGCGCCGCTGGCCATCGCCTCGGGGCGGGCGTAGCTGGCGTTGCGCTGGTGCGGCAGCACGGCCATCGTCGCGCTGCGGCTGGTCAGGGTCAGCGCGGTCTGCACGTTGGCAGCGCCGTTGGACAGCTGGGTGCCGATCGCCGGGGTGGCGATGGTCCAGCTGTCCCACATGTTCACAGTCGCGCTGGCCCCGCTGGAGGCGAAGTTGATCTCAAAGGCGCTGTTCAGCTTGTTCAGCCACGCCTTCGCGGCAAGCATCTTGCCGCCTACATGTTTTGAATAGAGGACATCTGCTGTCAGGGACACTGGTTTGGTTCCGCCGTGGTCCTTGCCCCGGCGTCAAACTCCGTGAGTGTTTACTACTCACGCCTTGCGTCCAGACCCGGGCCTTGCCCGGGGTTCTACCGGCGCGCCTTGCGCGTCCGGGCGGAGCGGATCAGTTCCACTCCTGCCGTGCAGTCTGGATAAACTGCTGCTCAAGAAAATCTTCCTTGCTCACCCCGCTCTTCGGGTCGTAACCGGCCAGCGGGTCCTTCGGGTCCGGCCGTCCGTTGCCGCCGGATGTTCCCTCGCCGCCGGCGGCCTGCACCGCGGCCAGCTTGCCCAGCTTCTCGGCGCTGGCGGTCATCGCCTCGGGCGTGGAACCCGTGATCAGGTCGGCGTAATCGGCCGGGATCTTGTATTTCGCTGTCAGTTCGGCACGCAGCCGCAGGTTCCGCTCGTCGGCCAGTCCCTGGCGCAGCTCGGCCAGCTCGTTGCCGACCAGGCTGTCGATCAGGATCTTCGCCGCTTCGGGGTCTTCGGCGGCCAGTTCGGCCCACTTCTTCACGCGCCCCGGGTCCAGCTTCTTTTTGTCCTCCGCCGCTTTCTCAGCGGCTTCCTTGTCTGCTGCCGCCTTCCCGGCTGTGGCTTTCTCCGCCGCTGCTTTGTCTGCTGCCGCCTTCTCGGCGGCGGCTTTCTCCGCTCCTGCCTTGTCCGCTGCTGCCTTCTCGGCGGCGGCTTTCTCCGCGTCAGTCACTCGTTCCTCCTCGCATATTTACCAGCGACTTCGACTCGGTCTGGAACTCAACCGGAGTAATCACCGAATCGTCACGCATTAATTTCAAAAGTTCATACTGCCGGATCCGTTCCTCGATGCCGTCCACGCGGATCCGTTCAAACCCGGCCGTCACGCCGAACTCGCTGAACACCAGCTGCAGCTCGCGCCGCGCCTTCTCGACGAAGTTCAGCATCGGCAGCATCAGCAGCCGGCGGCTGACCGTCGCGGTGCGGTCGAGGTGGGAGGTGTCGACAATGTGCACGCTCTGCAGGTAGCGCGGCAGCAGGGCTTCCAGCTCCCGCACCAGCTGGTCCACGGCGGCGGTACTGGCGACGCGGTTCACGCCGCTGGCCAGCGGGAAGTTGATCGTGTCGCTCTCCGGGTCGTTGAGCGCCTGCTTCGCCTGGCCGATGTTGCCCAGGTAGCCGGTCACGATGGTCTTGCTGTTCACCCCGGTCTGCAGCTTGCGCAGGCTGACGAAGATCTCTTCGAGACGGCGGAAACCCTTCTGCGCGGGTTTCAACACCCCGTCGCCGAAGGCGAACACGCGCAGCTCGTCCGCGCCGATCTCCGCCTGGTCCAGCGGTTTATCGCGGTGGTCCAGCTCAAAGTCGCGCACCAGCCAGCGCCCGTCCGCCTGCCGGATAAAGTCCCGTTCAATCAGGGCCAGCCCGGACCTGCCGGGCACCTCGCCCCAGAACCGCTGCGCAAAGCGCCGGCGGCTGAACGGGGTCTGCTCTTCGTCCAGTACCAGTCCGTCGAGGAACTGATAGCGGACCTTCGGCGCGGGATCTTCCACTGCGCCCACCGGCTCCGCCTTCCCCGCTTCCCCGCTTCCCAGCTTCCCCGCTTCCCCGCGGAACCGTTCCGGCATCCGCTCGACGTCGATCAGGGCATAACGTCCGTCCACCAGGTGGCGGCGCACCAGCTCGTCGTCGTCGAAGGGGGGATCAGGTTTGTAGAGGGCTCCCTGCAGGATGAAGGCTTCAAGGGTGTCGATCGGGCTGCGGTTCAGGCCGGAGATCGAATCCAGCTTATAGATCTCCCGGCCGCCGACAACCGGCCAGTTTTTACCGGAGGTTGTACCGCCCAGCAGATTGCCGGTGATCGTCGTCACGCGGACACTTTACCGCGCAACCATACCAGTGTCAATAGTTATCAACAACTTATCCACAGAAAGAGCAGGGAAGCGGGGAAGTACCCGGAGTGCCGGCATCCTCCCGGCTCCCGCCTCTTGCCTCTTGCCTTTCCCACCTCTACCCAATCGCCAGCTCCGCCATCAACAGCGCGGACAGTTCGTCGCTGTGTTCCCAGGCATACTTGCCCTTGTCATCGACTTCCATCGTCAACGCGCCCAGCATCCGCTGGTCCTGTTCGCTCTCCACGCCAAACACGCCGCGCCGCATGTCCCGTTCCAGGTTGCCGATCAGGTATTTCTTCAGGTCGTAGGTGATCGGCATCCCCTGGATTCCCCACCAGACCGGCCTCTCCGGATCGTTAAAAATGTCCACCAGCCCATCGCCGGGGCCAGGCAGCTCGACATAGATCCGCGCCACGTCGTGCGGCTGCGGCTTGATCCAGCTCTTGATCTGCCGCGCCTGCTCCGGGTATTTCGTCCCGGTCAGCCGCAGCTTCGGTTCCAGCAGGTTGCGGCACTCGCCATAACGCTGGACGCGGCGGACCACCGTATAGTCCCGCCGTTTGCCGACGTCGATCCCGTAGGCGTTGACGGGGTCCCAGCCGCCGTCCAGTCGCGGCTCGGCGAGGGGTGGCACGCCGCCGGGGAACAACAGCCGGATCCCGGCGGTTGACGGCAGGCAGCGGTAGTACTTGTCATAATCGTCGGGGCTGAGCTGCCGCCGGGCGGCGGCGAACTCGCCGGACCAGCTCGGGTCGCGGGCGAGGATCCGTTCGTCGTCCCAGAACGAGATGTAAAAGTCGCCGGTGGATTTCAGTTGTTCGATCGGCGAGGTCAGCGGCCCGCCGACGCCGGAGGCCAGCACCTTGCCATAGCCTGCCCGCAGCGCGACGCTGACCAGCGGCCGGATCGCGCCGTACAGCTCCATCGACGCCTCATGCGCTTCGTCAATGATCAACAGCGCGCCGGTGTAACCCTGCACGCCCTTCTCGGCGGCCTCGTTGGTGGACAGCGCCATTAGGCCCGCGCCGTTGTTCCAGGCCTTTTCCAGCGCGTCGTCCTTCGTGCGCCGCAGGCCGAAGGCCGGTTCCAAAACCAGCATCCAGCTCTCGATCCGCCGCAGCAGGATCCGGCTCCCCTGGCGCAGGCTGGGCATGGCGACGATCACGCGGTAACCGAGGATCAGGAACACCACGGCTACGAGTGCCACGCAGTAACTCTTGCCGGTCGCCTGGCGCGGTCCCTGGATGATCACCATCTCGTGGTCGAGGATCGCCGTGGTGATCTCTTCCTGCCAGCCGCCGAAGCGCCACCACTGCGGACGCTCGGTCTCGGGCAGGTTCTTCCCCAGCGCGCAGAGCACCCGCAGGATCCGCTCGACCCCGCGCAGCGTCACCCCCCGGATCAGGCTGCTCAATCCCCCTCCCCGCTTCCCTGCTCTCCCGGAGCGCCGGCATCCTGCCGGCTTCCGCCTTCTGCCTCTTGCCTCTTGCCTTCTCCCGCTTCCCCGCTTCCCCGCATCATTGCTTCAATCATCTCCGGCGTGATCCGCGAGCTGCCGGATTCTTCCTTAATGACGTCCAGCATCTGGTCGGCGGTCTTCGTCAGGCTGTCGGCCAGCGTGGTCATATGCACGCGGCTGTCGCCGAAGCGGTCGGCGTTGGACTGCATCCAGCGCATGTTGCTGACGAGCAGGTCCCAGGCCACGTCGAGGCGCGCCCGTCCGTCCGTCTCAACCTGCTCAATCGCCACATACTCCGGCTTCTTCTCAGCCATCATTCCTCCGTAGGGGCGGGGCACTGTCCCCGCCCGGATTTTCACCACGAAGGCACGAAGGCGCAGAGTCCGGATTTTCTGCTTTTGCCTCTTGCCTCTCCCCTGCTTCTGCCTTCTCCCTTCTCCCTTCTCCCTCCCCCTTCGTGCCTTCGTGGTTAATAAAACTCCCCAGCGGCGACGGCGTCAAAAACTCCACACTGCGCCCCATCTCCTGCAACAGCCGCAGCCACGCCTGCAGGCGATCGAGGTACACGCTCTGAAACTTCCCGTGGGTCGCGCTGCCGTCGAAGTAGCGGTCGCCCATGTCCGCGCCGATCACGCAGGCATCCATGCCGAAGTGCGCACAAAGCTGGAACGCCTGCCCCAGCACGGTCGCGCCGCTGCGCAACACCCGCGGAATTAAAGCGTCCCAGCCGTCCGGCTCCTGGCTGAATACCAGATCGGCGTAATATCCCCGATCCACACAGGCCCGGCTGAAAATCCGCAGCCGCGGGTACTCCGGCCGGCCCTGGCCGGAGCCCTTATCAACCGCGTCCGGATCGGCCACCAGCCAATAGTCGAACCGCAGCGGCAGCAGCACCGCACTGTTCAGCGCCAGCAATTTGCAGTCCGCCGGTATCTTGTCCAGGTTGCCGTTGACGCTGCTGCCGCTGGCCACGATGCACAACCGCGACGGCCACTCGATCTCCGCGTCAAACAGGTCGTTGTATTTTCTGTTTTCACTTTCCACTTCTCACTCCTTTTGCCTTTTGCCTTTTGCCTCTTGCCTCTCCCTCATTTCCCTGCTGGCCTGGTAATGCACGATCACCGGGTCGGCCACATGGTCGCTGTCAAAGATCGCGCAATATTCCAGCGGCAGCCTCGCCACGTTCAACCCGGCCTTCGTCGCCGCCCAGCCGATCGGTTCCTGTTCCGGCGTCCCGCGCCGCAGGCACCCGGCCTCCTGGGACAGCCACAGCCGCAGGAACCGGCGGACGCGCCGGTTGTTCGCCAGCATCAGCGTCCCGCCCCGGCAGAGCGGCGGTTCGCGCCGTGTGACGCAGGCCTCCACCTGTTTCGCCCGCGCGTTGTAATAGAAGCAGTCGCGGTGCGGTTTGTACTCCACCACCAGCGCCAGATCAACCCCGGCCAGGTCTTCCAGTGGCTTCGGCGGCTTCAACACCCGGGCATCGGCGTCAACCCAGCAGATACTTTCGCCTTGCAGGTACGTCAAACCGTCCAGCACGTCGAGCAGGAAACGCGGCTTGATCCAGGTGTTCGCCAGCCACGAACCACGGTCGCACACTGTCTCCAGGTGGGCGGACAGCCCCAGATCTTTCAGCGACTGCTGCAGCGGCTGCACGACGGCCGCATACGACGGGGTGTAACAGCTGACAATCAGCACTGGTGTTCCCCCCGGCCGCTTCTGCCTTCTGCCTTCTGCCTCATTTCAAATCCACCACAAAAAACACAGTTTCCCGCCGTTCGCCGGTGCTGATCACTGACGGCAGCTTTTCCAGCCGCAGCTCGCCGCCGAATTTCCGCAGGTGCTGAACCCACCACTCCCGGTTTTCCACGGTGTGGTGCAGGGTCACCTCGCGGCCGTTGACAACGCTCGTACTGCGCAGGTGGCCGATCGAGAAGATCAGCCGCCGTTTTGCGTGGGCGTAAATGTTCGCAATGCTGCGGTCGCGTTCGCTGACCGGAAAATGTTCCAGCACGTCGAAGGCGGTCACCACGTCGAAGTGCCCCAGCTGCATGTCCAGCGCGGCGACGCAGTGGAAGGTCACGCCGCGCTTCAGCTGTTCCACGCGCGGCGCTTCGCTGATGTCGGTCACGGCGGCATGCTTGATGTATCCCCGCGCTTTCACGCCGGCGGCATAGGTCGAAAACCCGCCGCCCACGTCCAGCAGCGTGCGGTAGAGGAAATCGTCCAGCAGGTGTTCGGTGCCCGCGCCGTGGTTCGTCGCGCCATACCCTGGATGCTCCCGGTGCATCGCCTCATACTTCTCCCGCTCGTTCAAACCTCCACCTCCCAGCACAGGAATACAACACCAAGCTTTACCAGGTCCCAGTTGTTGCGCGTGAACGGCTCGAACCCAACCTCCGCCCAGCGGCTTTCAAGGTGTTCTATTTTCCGCCACAGGGTTCCTGATTCAGTCTGGCAAAACCCGCCCACAGGGACCTCGTTCAACTCACGGTAGCCCGCCCGCCACTTCCCGGTTTTTCCCTTCGTGCCTTCGTGGTTCAAATCCATCACATTATCTCCAGCAGATGCAACACCTTGCCCGTAGTTACCGCGCCATATTCCGCCAGTTCGTCCGCCGTCCACAGGCAGCGGTGCCGTTCGGCCTCATTGCCAAAATGGTTGCTGCTCGGGAACCAGCGCACCGGCGTTGTAATAAACCCCGCCTGCGCGCCGGCGGTAATCGCGTACAGCAGCCGGTGGCCGGATTCCTTGTCGACGTGCTCCAGCATGTCCGTACAGATCACACACTGGTAACCGTTGACAAGTTCCAGCCGCTCCAGAATGTTCGTCTGGAAGATGTTCCGGTAGACCAGCGGCAGCGTCCGGTACAGATGGTCCACATACGGCTGATAGATCTCAACGCCGTCAATCCGTCCGTCCAGCCGCTTGCAGTAGGTGTTGCAGTATTCGTGGTACAGCACGCCAAACTTGCCATAGCCGCAACCGATGTCCAGCGCGGTCCGCGGCTGCAGTTCCAGCAGGCGTTCACAAATCCGGCTGATAAATTCAGGATGGCTGCTGGGCATGTTTTACACCTCTATTTGACATTCCGGACTCCCGCATACTTTGACCTCCATTCCATTTTCAACGCACAGCCGCAGCAGGCCGTTCATGTATTCCGCGACGCCCGGGTGGTAGGCCCCCTCGCCGCGCACCCCGTCAAAGTGTTTGCGCTGCGCCAGGTCAATCCCGTACAGCCCGATCCGCGCCGCGCCCATGATGATCGCGGTCTCGACGCCGCAGATCGCCACGTTGCCGTTGTTCGTCAGCTCAGTCATTCCCCGGTCGAACACCGGCACCATCCGCGCCGGGTTCTGCTCCGGGCCGCTCTTCGCCTGATAGTCGAACTCGATCAGCCAGTCCGGGCTGACCGGCGCCAGCGACGCCCGGGCCAGCTCGCGGTGAAACTCAAAGCCGATCACCAGCACCAGCGGAATAGTCCGCAGGTTACTGATCAGCCACGGTTCCCGTCGCTGCACAATCCCGCCATCGAACATCATCCAGTACAGCGGCCACGAACAGCCCAGCCGCGGCTTCCGCTTCAGGACTTCCAACTGCGGCAGTTCGATCGCTTTGTTCAGCGCAATCACGGCGTCCCAGTCGCCCGGGTCCAGTTCCCACGCCGACGGCCCGCTGCCGCAGACCGCGACCGAACCTTCCATAAACCAGTTACGCAGGTGCTGGATCATCTTTCACTCGCTCCCTTCCCGCTGCAGCATGCGCCGCCGCGAGGTTGAAACTGCCAGAATTTTCCGCACGCTGCAATCAATGGGCACCCCCCCCCGGGGCAAGGGGGGGGTCCCGCCGCCGCCCCTCGACGCCGCCCCGCCGCCCGCCGATCCGCCCCTCGACGTGCCAGCCAGGTGCAGCGCAGGCCGCGCCCACGCTGGCCGCAGCGCATCCCCGCCCGGACGCACGGGCACAACCGCCCCGCGCAGCTCCCCGCCAGCCGCGCCGAACACCCGCCGATCCGCCCCGCCGCCGCCTCTGTATCTACACACCAAACGGCCAGCTGTGCGCAGGCGAGGCAATGGCAGCTGCCG
>Ga0100403_1002983_pt1 | contig 12896 bp, 8 predicted proteins | sample CryGeymet201501t_FD_83663 | JGI IMG/M metagenome (GOLD analysis project Ga0100403, IMG submission 83663) | Groundwater microbial communities from Crystal Geyser aquifers in Utah, USA - Crystal Geyser metaG 2015-01t | ecosystem: Environmental > Aquatic > Deep subsurface > Groundwater | place: USA...
AGATGAGCTCCTACTATCCCTTCCCCTTTACCCTGCCGACGCGACAGAACAAAAACTACGCGCTCACTACAATCTTATCAGCGGAAAAATCAACATTGCTGAGATCGAACGTGGCACAAAATCCACCTATTCGAATGATGAAATTATGGGAGATCTCGGAGATCTCATAGCGATTGCGAGACAAAAAGAATCCAGACACGTAGAAGGACTCGCACGCAGACAACGAGCATCTCAATGGGAATTTTCTGGGGAACTTGACCTAGCCAAAGAAGAGTTAGATATGGCCATTGCTCTACTCGAAGGCCGCACACCAACGTCTGACCTACAACTCGCTCTTTATCAGAGAGCTTGGCTTCACGTTTTGGGTAAAGATTTTTCAAAAGCAGAAACATCACTCAAGCGAGGCGGCTTCCCAACAGAAAGTCGATGCGAATTCGCCTATGAGTTCCTCAATTCCATCCTGCGCAAACATCCGCTCGACGCCAGCAAGCTCGACAAGCTTCTCGAGCTTGCTTCTCCTGCCTGGGAAAGCCGTTATGAGACATGGAACACAGATGGCCGATATCCAGTAAAACAAAGAAGCAAACGCAAAACGATTCAAGCGATTGGCAAGATGGGCAACCTAGAAAAGCTCTTGTGCAAGGCACTTGAGAACGGGCCCAAATCCAAACATGATCTCATCGAAGTGCTTTGGCCAGAGTTAGCTCTGCACCAAACACTGGACAACAGGCTGCACCGCTTGATTTCAAGAACCAATAAAAAGATTGAAAACAAAATCGAATACGACGGCCTTAAATACAACATTGTCTAATTCCGATTCTAAAGTATCGCAGTAAATCTTAACTATGCGCGCTTAAGTGTTGTAAGGACGTGCCCAGCTTAAGGGCCTTTCTAAGTCATTTTAAATATTTAGATTCAGTCGAAGGACTATGGGGTGAATTGCTGGCGCCAGCCAGCAAGAGGGGAGTAGCACTCCCCTTGTCCTGAGTAATGAATATAAATATTTAATATGACTTAGAAAAGCTACTAAACACGCTCTTGCAACACTTAAGCGCGCACAGCTAAATTTACAGAGTTCCGATCTTCGATCCCTCGAAGAAGTATCCTTGAACCTGTTCGAAAGCGACCTGCCCCACCCTTTGTTGAGCTTCTTCCGTAGAGGCCCCTAAGTGCGGAGTGCAAATTACTTTTGAGTGATTGATCAAAGCTGAGGGAAATTCTGGAGGCTCTTTCTCGTAGACGTCGACGGCATAGGCCTTCAATTGTCCTTCATCTAAAGCATTTAAAACCGCCGTTACATCCTCTAGTCCGCCGCGTGCGACGTTCACAAGAACGGCCCCCGGCTTCATCTTCGCGATCCTCGCTGCGTTGATCATGCCAGCCGTTTCTTTCAGCTTAGGAAGGTGGAGACTCACAAGATCACAATGACCTAGCATTTCATCCATATCCTTAAACTGCTTTAGAGCTGACAATCCCTCGTAGCTAGAAAGATTTTCGATGAAAGGGTCGTAGCCTACGACCTTCATACCCAAAGCAATGGCTTTTTGTGCCACAATTCGGCCAATTTGCCCGCAACCAAGAACCCCGAGAGTTTTTCCTGACAATTCAAAGCCAGCGAGCTCCGCACGTTTCCACTCACTATTTTTAAGTGATGAATAAGCTTGAGGCACGTTGCGTGCGACAGCAAACATCATGGCAATGGTATGTTCTGCAGCAGAAAGTGCATTGGCTGAAGCTGTGTTCATCACGTCGATGCCATTGGCCTTTGCATCAGCCACGTCGATGTTATCAACACCGGCTCCTAGGCGAATGATCAACTTAAGAGCGCTATCAGAATTCTTCGCTTCCAATATCTGATCTTTGCGAATCTTCGACGCCGAACGAATCGCCACAACTTCGTTGTTTACTAATGCGGCTTTTAGTTCTTCAGCATTAGTTTCTTTTTGAAACGTGACCTTAAATTTTCCGCTATCTTCGAAAGATTTCACAGCATCAGCAGACATTCCGTCTGCAACAAACAATCTCACTAAATCACTCATGCTCTCATGTCCTCTTTAGAAAAGACTTCTAAAGCCGCACCAACAGACGCACCAAATTTCACAGGATAGCCCAAGTCATGGAGAGTTAACTCCAAACAAGCAAGGCCTGTTGTGATATCGAATTCTCCAATATGTCCAAAGTGGGACATACGAATGATTTTGCCTTTGAGAGCATCCTGTCCACCAGCAATCGTCACCCCGTACTTGGAGCGCATGATAGACGGGATTTTATCTCCATTTTCAATAGACTCTGGAATCTTAACTGCCGTCACACTTGGAGACATTTCTTCAGTAAGTAAATCAAGCCCCAAAGCCTTCACTCCGGCACGAGTCGCCTTCGCAAGCGTTTCATGTCTACGGAAGCGGTTCTCTAAACCTTCTTCGTGAATCAAACGAAGAGCTTCTTTTAAGCCCTGGATCAACGAAACAGCAGGAGTCCAAGCCGTTTGATTGCCAGCCAGAGCTTTTCGCTCCTTCAAAAGATCAAAGTAGAAGTGAGGAAGATCTGATTTCGCTGCCGCGTCCCAGGCCTTATTGCTAAGAGCAATGAACGCTAGCCCCGGAGGAATCATCATAGCCTTTTGTGAGCCAGAGATCACAACATCAATTCCCCACTCATCCATAGGGAGATTGAAAGCACCTGTAGCAGTAATCGCATCACAAACACTGAGCATGTTATTCGTCTGGCAGAGTTTGGCAATCTCTTTGCTTGGCATCACAGCGCCGGTAGAAGTTTCGTGAGCCTGGAACAAAATAGCTTTGGCATCTTTATTGGCCGCAACAACTTTCTCAAGTTCACCCATCGAAATTGATTGCCCCCATTCAATCATCACCTCTACAGCTTCAACACCATAAGCTTTAGCAATTTTTGCCCAGCGCTCACCAAATTTACCGCCGTTGATCGTGATGACTTTATCACCCTTACAAAACAAGTTTGTCACGGATGCTTCCATGGCTCCTGTGCCGGAAGCTGAGAGGATCAAGACATCCTGAGAAGTTTGAAAGACATATTTGAGGTCTTCTTTGACCTTTGTAAACAATTCTTGAAATTCAGGAGACCTGTGATGCAAAATTGGTTGTGCAAAACTTGTCACAACAGATTCAGGAAGGACCGTTGGGCCCGGAGTCAGCAAATAAGATTTTTTCATGGGAAAATAAGCGCGCATTGCAGTCAATTCTCTCTTCTATTTCTTTTAAGGTTTATGAAAAGGTTTTGTGTGGCAAACTCTCTGTTCGTCCAGCAGGCGTGATGAGCACATAGTCTAGCTTGCGCTGCAATTCACGAATGTTGGCCGCTCCAGCGTAAGTCAATCCCGACCTTAATCCACCAATGATATCTGCAATGATGGCTTCCTGATCTTCTTTATAAGGAACTCTAGTAGCTACACCCTCTGCCGTTTTCCAGTCGCCCATAGGTCCCATAAAATTTTCTTGAGCTTCGCGAGAGGCCATTCCTCGATACTCTTTATATCGCTGACCTTTTTCATCCGTTTTAACCTCACCAGGAGTAGGCTCAGATCCCGCAAAAATGCCCCCAAGCATGACATAGTCCGCCCCAAAGGCCAAAGCCTTAACAATGTCCCCAGGAGTCCTGATTCCGCCGTCAGCCACCATGGACCGGTCCACACGGGCACAGGCCTGAACAGAGCTCAACGTCGGCACTCCGAAGCCCGTTTTGATACGAGTGGTGCAAACAGAACCTCCACCGATACCGACTTTGATGATATCAGCCCCACAGGAAGCCAAGAAATCAGCCCCCGCATAAGTGGCAACATTTCCCGCCATCACACAGGCGTTGTCGCCCAAGATTTCACGGATCTTTTTCAAGCTTCTGCCCACATAACGAGCATGAGCGTGAGCCACATCAACGCAGAAATAATCTGCGCCTTCGTCTTTGAGAGCCTGAACACGCTCAAGATCTTTGTCCGAACACCCCACACTGACGAATGTCTTCTTGCTTTCGCAATTTCTGAACATAGCCACGTTCTCTTCAATCGTACAAAAACGGTGTAGAGTCCCTGCCCCACCCTTTGATGTCATAAAATTTGCCATTTTGGACTCGGTGACCGTATCCATATTGGACGAGAAGATCGGCAAATCTAAACTCAGCTTGTTCGTCCTGTCAGTTGAAGAAATGTCCACCAGACGCCTAGACTCGTAATGATTGTACGAGGGCACAAGTAGAACATCGTCGAAAGTGAATGATTTTGATGGAAACGTCATATGCGCCATGAATTATCATTCAAATAGTCTGGCCTCTACCCAAATCTGAACTTGTTTCGACACAGATGTTTGGCTATACCCGTCGAAGGTTAACGCGGGATATCCCAAGGATATCGTCTACCCTATTTATTCCGTAGCAGGTAGGTCGTAGCAAATAGTCCGCGCAACACAGAGAGCACACAACAAAAGTCATGAAGCTAAAAAACAAATGGAACGGGTTGCTCGACTGGTGTGTCGTTCACTTGCGCGCCACACCTTCGATGCAAGGCCTTCCTTATTGGATTGCAGCTTTTGTCACCGCGCTCGTTGCCGTTGGTTATGCCTTTTCCCACCTTCAAACCCACCATTTCCTAGAACAGCTTGTGAGAGACCATCCACAGTGGCTATACGTTTTGAGCCCAGCTTGCTTTTTGGCTTCCTGGCTCGTCGTCCACCACATGGCAAGAGGAGCTGCCGGATCGGGCATTCCCCAGGTCTTAGCCGTCTTTGAATGTTCCGAAATTTCCAAAAGAAAAAAATCTGTTAGAGCTCTCTTAGGTTTCCGAGTTTGGGTCGCAAAAATTCTCAGTTCGCTCCTCGCTGTTCTTGGTGGTGGAGCCCTTGGAATTGAAGGCCCCACTATTCAGCTCGGGGCTGGGATCTTCTTCTCAATAGGGAAGAGGTTCCAAAAAATTTGGGCCCATTTAAGACCTGAATATTTTCTCGTAGCTGGAGCTGGCGCTGGTATCGCCGCTGCCTTCAACACCCCACTTGGGGGAATTGTCTATTCCATCGAGGAATTCTCCTCGGCGCAGCTAAGCCGTTTCAAAACTTTTCTGATTACAGGAGTCATAATCTCAGGCCTCACAGCCCAAACCATACTCGGAACTTACCTGTATTTAGGAGTTCCTAAAGTTGCCGTCTTCGACAAGTCCATCCTCCCTTGGGTCATTGGCCTCGCCATTTTAGGAGGATTGTGGGGAGGCCTTTTCGGTCGCCTGATTCACTCGATCAGTGTCTGGCGAGCTGAAAATCTGAAGAATACCTGGCAGAAAGGCCTCCTAGCCATTTCCATGGGCCTTACCGTTGCCGTTTTGATCATACATGTGGATTCTCGCACTTTAGGCGCCGGCAGAAACGTGGTCGTAGACCTGCTTCAAAAAACGTCCACTGAGCAAGACCTCTCGTTGCTTCTTACCCGCTTTTTATCTCCGATATTGGCCTACGTATCAGGCGCAGCAGGAGGCATCTTCGCCCCTTCGCTTGCGGCGGGCGGAACCTTTGGACACTATTTCGCGGGAATTTTTAAGCCTGAGCATAGCAACCTTTTCGTTTTGATTGGGATGATCGCCTTTTTAACGGGAGTGACCAGGCTTCCGTTTACATCTTTTGTGCTCGTTCTCGAAATGACAGACCGCCATTCAGCGCTTTTCCCTATGATGATTGCTGCTGTGATCGCAAACGCAAGTTCCAAGCTCATTGACTCCAAGACGGTTTACGAACACATGGTCCCCCTCTTCAAGAAACACCTTTATAAAGACGAAGAGCTTGAAGAAATGGCAGCCGCAGAACTCGCTATCAAGGAAAAGATTGTTCCATGAGCCGGCTTTTGTTCAAACTTGAAGCCACTCAAACTGGTTCAAGAGCTCGTGCTACGCGCTTCAAAACTCTTCACAATGAAGTCTTAACTCCGACTTTTATGCCCGTTGGAACACATGCCAACGTCAGGAACCAGCACTTTGAAGTTTTGGAAAATGTGGGTGCACAAGTCTTACTCGCAAACACCTATCACTTACACCTCAAACCAGGACCAGAGTTCTTCAAAAAATTTGGCGGCATTCATAAATTCACAAGCTGGAAAAAATCGTTCCTCACAGACTCTGGTGGCTTTCAAATCTTCTGCATGCCTCAAGATCGTAAGATCACAGAAGAAGGTGCCACCTTCAAAAGCTACATCAATGGAGATCAGATCTTCTTGAGCCCGGAACAAAGCATCGAGACTCAAAAAGCCATTGGCAGCGATATCATGATGGTCCTAGACGAATGTGTGCCCTCAACAGTGGAACACACAAGAGCCAAAGAAGCCATGGAACTCACACACCGCTGGGCCCTGCGCTCATTAGCTGCGCGCAAAGACTCTCCACAAAGTATTTTCGGAATTATTCAAGGCGCTTGCTACAGAGACCTGCGAAAAACTAGCGCTAAATTTCTCACCGAGCATCCCTTCGACGGCTTTGCCATTGGCGGACTGGCCGTCGGAGAAACGAAAGATGAGCGTGAAGAATTCACAGCTTTTTGCACGGAGCTCATGCCGCAAGACCTGCCCCGCTATCTTATGGGCGTAGGCACACCAATTGACTTATTAGAAGCCGTTCACCGCGGAGTGGACATGTTTGATTGCATCATCCCCACGGCTCACGCGGAACAAGGCCTTGCCTACACTTTCGATGGGAAACTCAAACTCTATCGCGGAGCCTACAAACTATCCGAAGATCCCATTGATAAAAATTGTAAATGCTCGACCTGCTCTCGCTACAGCAAGGCCTTCTTGCACCACCTCTTCAAATCACACGAACACACCGGCTCTCACCTGGTTGGCGTGCACAACTTGCACTTTTACCAAGTGCTCATGCGCCAAATGCGCGAAGCCATTCTTGAGGGTAAGTTTATGGAGCTCTACTCCGACCTTCAACCGAGACTAGTTCAAGAGGACCCGGAGTTTCCTTCCGTTCATCCGGTTCGCAAACGTCGCCCTGAAAGAGCTCATGAACTAGGGAGTTTTGAACTCACGCAGAATCCCGCTGGACAATACCTCATCAAGTGCAAAGACTCCGGTGAAACGATGCACTCCGTAAACAACCCCAACAAGGAAGCCGATGAGCTATACACATCCTTGTTCCGTGAAGCGCTTGTGCGAAACCCCGAGAAGAAAACCTGGACGATCTGGGACGTGGGCTTGGGTGCAGGCCACAATGCCATGAGCCTTCTTCATTTTTGTCAGTCTCATCCAAACTGGGGCGATGAATCTTTTCCAAAAATCAATTTGATTAGCTTCGAGAAGGATCTCGACGCCATTCGACTCGTACTCATGCACCCAGGGTATTTTCCACACATCAGACATGCGGCGCCACACTCAATTTTGGAATCAAAACATTTTGCAGCCGGATCACTCGAGTGGAATCTTTATGAAGGTGATTTTTGGTCGATCGTCTCTGATCAAAGATTTTCAGAGAACTCATCGAAGCCAGATATTATTTTTTGGGATCCTTTTAGCTCAGAAACCAATCAAAACTTTTGGAACGAAGAAGCCTTCGCAAAAATCTATTCCATGGCCAGTTCCGAATGCTCTCTTTCGACATATTCGACCAGCACCTGGCAGAGAATTCAACTCCTTCTCGCAGGGTGGAATGTTTATGAAGGACCCTCGAGCGGCCCGAAAAATTCTACGACACGCGCCAGCATCACTCCAATTCAGCAATGGCAGACTCAACTTCTTAAGCAAGATTTTCTAAAAAAAGTGGAGCGGTCTCAGCAGGACAATCCAAGATTTTTTGAACAAATCAAGGCTGAGAATGGCCTAGATCGCCTTTTCAAGCACCCTCAGTTCTCCCTGTAAGAAATTTCATACTCATTCTCCTAAGTCCCAAAAACCTTTAAAGAATTTATTGCATGGCTTCATTAATATTCCTTACAAGGCCCGCCCCGGTTTGGCAGCGTGTCTCCACACGGGCTATATCCTTATGAACCTGGGAGGGAAATTAATATGAAACGCATTGCAACTACTGCATTGGCTCTGTTGGCACTTGTTCTAACAACAAATGTCCAAGCTAAAACTTACATCGTAAAACACAAAGGAACTGTTCCTGCACTTATCAGTGCTCCATCACTTTCTAGTTCTAGCGGCCAAGCTGCTATCAAACTGTTGGACACGCATGACTCAGCTCAATTACTCAAAATCGAAGTTGATCAAAAAAACGTGATCAGTACGATCGCCAACCTTATGAGAGACGGCAACGTCGAATACGTTGTTGAAAACTTCAAATTCCACCGTTTTGAAGCGCCGTTTGACCCAAACGCTCTACGTGAACAATGGGCCCTTGCAAAAGTAAAAGCCAATGAGGCTTGGACCCTTGCTGGAAATGCTGGATCAAAAAACATTCTCGTAGCTGTTATCGATACTGGTGTTGATTACAACCACGAATCCTTAAAAGACAACTCTGTCCCTGGATATGACTTCCGCGACAACGATGCTGACCCAATGGACGAAACTAGCTCTCGCAACCCTGGTCACGGGACACACTGTGCAGGTATTGTTGGAGCCACTGGAACAGTTGCAAATGGAACTGCCGGGCTCAGCAAAAACGTTTCCATCATGCCAATTCGCTTTTTAGGTGCCGATGGTTCGGGAGACCTCATGGCAGCAGTAAAAGCTCTCGACTACGCCGTTGAAAAAGGCGCTCGCGTCATCTCAAACAGCTGGGGGGCTTCCGTATCAGCTTCTCAAGCTCAACCCATCATCGAAGCTATCAAACGCGCAAGTGACGCCGGTGTTATCGTCGTCAACGCTGCCGCAAACGACGGCAAGTCAAACGACACAACAAGTGTATATCCAGCTAACGCCAAATTTGAAAATACAATCTCAGTTGCCGCGTCTGGACCAAGCGATGCTAAACCAAGCTGGTCTAACTACGGCAAGAACACTGTTGACCTTGCCTCTCCCGGCGAAGGCATCATGAGCACGATTCCTGGCAACAAGTACCAGAACCTTTCTGGAACATCTATGGCAACGCCGCTTGTCTCTGGAATGGTCGCTTTGATGCTTGCCCAAGACGACAAACTTACGGGCGCGGAAGTTCGCTCCATTTTGCAAAAAACTGGATCTCAAGTTCAGATCGAAACAGCTTGTAACTGCCGAATCGACGCTCTTGGAGCCGTTAAAACAATCTTGGGCAAAGAACTCACAGTTGTTCCTGCTGCAGCCTCTCTTGAAGAAAATGGAAGCGCACAATTTGCAGGCCTCTTTGGTCAAGCTCCATTCACCTTCACCAGCTCCGATCCAGCTGTTGCAACTATTACAGATACTGGCGCATTGACTGCGGTCAAAAAAGGTATCGTGAAAGTTTCCGTAACAGACGCTACTGGAAAAACAGCTCAGTCTCTTGATATTTTGATCGGTCAAAAATCAAGCGGTGGAGGTGGTGGACCCGGCGACGGATCTTGTCCGATCGGAGACCCTATGCTTTGCGAGATTCTTTGTGGAATCATGCCAGATGCACCCTTCTGCTCTAAAGTTCAATAGCAAACTATAAGTCAGAGCAGGCCTTACCAGGTAATATAAAAAAAAGCCTCTCAGAGAAATCTGAGAGGCTTTTTTACATTTTGGCCAGAGCTTTCACTGTGCGCGGTAAAAAGTGGAAGATCCAGTGGCGAGTGGAGCATTTCCTTATAAATTTAAAGGGTTGGTTTATGCGAAGGACTATGGGGTGAATTGCAGGTGCCAACCTGCAAGAGGGGAGTAGCACTCCCCTTGTCCTGAGCAATAAATCCAAGTCTTTAAATTTACAAGGAAAGGGTCCAATTTGAGGATCTTCCACTTTTTACCGCGCACAGTGGAACTTTACTTCAACCCAAGATAAGCGCAAAGTTTTACCAACAATTCCTTACCGTGACGACGTTCAGTCGGTTCGGCATTTTCATGGTAGATTCCCGTAATCACAGTTCCAAGACTTACAGGATTTCCTCGCAGTTCAGCTCCCTTGACCTGCTCAAAAATATCCACCGCCAAACACAAACAACGAGCCAGTGGCGATACCCCAGAGGTACGAATGCCACGGTGAAACCCCTTTCCGTTGTATAGCTCATGATGGACGAGAACCATCTGAGAGATCAATTCGCCCATCTCAATTCCGTGACTCAAATAAGCCGACTTCAAAGGGTGTTGTTGGATTTTTTCAGTGATATGAACAGGTAGCTCATTTCGATTCCTATAATAAGTCTCCAAGTGCTCTTCTTCCAAATCTCCAAGACTGGCATCCATAAGAAGGCAGGCCTTACTTATGTTCCCCAACGAAGCCCTTGATTCGAATTCATTAGAGAGAGCCACAAGAAGCGCAATCGTAGAAATGGCTGCCGAATCATGCATAACATGAATATTTCTCATCTGGGTTAACAACTCAGACTTCATATTTGAAGCTTCCGGAACTAGCGTTTTCAACAATCCATCAGACATAGAGCTTAGCGCAGAAGTCGCAACAGCTTTGGCAGTTCCCGTCAGTGGATTCTTGGTTAGGGTCTCGTAAAAGAGGCGCAGCTTTTCCTTCGCCTCATTACCCAAGACCTGGCCATTAAAAGGTGCGGCTGGAAGATTCTTTAGAATACTTGATGGAGTCTTGCCCCGAACCTTTTCCCACGCCTCAAAATCAACAGACGAGATGTACAAGTTAGCTGTATCAAGCTTGGCGAGGTTAGCCCAATGCTCTTCCGAAAGTGGCTGGCCACCTTCTACAATCGGATGGTAGCGGTCTGACGCATGTAAAAAAACAAAAAGCGTAAAAGGGTTTTTGTCTCCCTTTTGCAGCCCCATCTCCTCAATGGAAACCTTGCGATATTTTTGTGCACCATCACCGACGTTCATCACCGTAAAGTATAAGTCATTTCAAACAAAAAAGGAGGCCTCCAGAATGGAAGCCTCCTTAAATTATTGATATTATGGGTCAAAAACTTACTCGGTTTTCTGACCGAGGCTGATTTCTTTTCCGAACTCCATATTCACACCTGTGAAGAAACCAACATTGGCCTCATCTTGATCTGAACGAGATTCGACAAAAAGCTCAGCAAACGGGCTGATTTTAACGCTTTCACCATCGACAAGCTTATACTTGTAACCCAAAGTTCCACGAGTGGTATCACCACCTTTATTGAGCTCCGTGTATTCAGCCTGACCATAGATTGTGTGCTTGCCTTTTTCACCAGCAATCTCACCTAAAACAGAAGTTCGGCTGTCGTCACCAAAAACATGGACCAATTGAACCAAACCAGCAACCATCCAGTCACCAAGCTCATAAGCAGCATCTACACCAACACTAACCATTTGCTCATTATTTCCGTCGTAATTAGCATTACGAACATAGGCATAACCCGCCGTTAAATGAACGTCTGTGCTTAAAGCATAATCTACTTTGATCGCACCACTAATTGAGTCTGCTTTGTACTTTTGAGGATCATAAAGATCGCCCAATCCAAAACTATCCTTAGAGTCTAAAACCTTTTGTTTAGCTCCATCGAAGATCGACATTTGAATCGTTGTTCCATTGTCGGTCACATACGCAACTTCAGCGAACAATCTCTCTCTCAATTGAAAGTTTTCATCCTGAGCAGAAATTCTAGAAACTACGTTTCCTTGAGTTTGCAAGAAAGCCACGGTTCCAATACCACCGGTTACGTACATGTTTTCTTGAGCTTGAACAGTGGCCGTTAGATTCTCAATGATGTGTCTTACTTCTCGACCATCATAGGCTTGTCCTTTTTTAGAACTTTCGTTCATGTTCAAGTGTCTACGTGCAAGCACGTCCAAATTAAACACACCGAAAAACTCTACCTTTCCAGTAGGGCTTGTGACTCTCATACTTACAACAGGTTTATCTAAATAAACGTCATAATCGTCTGCACTTCCTGAACCGTCATTCAACAATCCAGCATTACCGCCGACAATATTGGCAGACGCCGTGCCTTCAACAACCCAGGAGTCACCTGCACCAATCTCTACTGCACTTGCAGAAGAACTGATCAGCAACGCCAAAGTCACAGCCGACAATCCGCCTAAACGAGAAAGTTTGATTTTTTTGAACGATTTCTTATATATACTCATAATCACCTCAACTAATTCCGACCCAACTATACGAGTCGCCATTTATGGTGCAATCTGAATGCCAGATTGTTCACCTTTGTTTTTAAACACTTAGACCACACATCCATATCATTCTAAGATCGGTTACAAATTTTGCGTCCAAGTCGCCCAACTTATGGGCAACTCAGCTCTTGCAGGGAGCAATCTTCTCCCTGAATTTTAGGCCCTTCATTTCCGCGCCGCCCTTTGTGTATTCGAGCTCGACACCCACCTTTTTGTCGCGTTTTAGAACTGCTGCATCGAAAGAAAGCTTTAAACCCATTTCGTGGTTGCGATCCGACAACTCATACTGAATATGAGAGTTAAATCGAACCGTGTAGCTATCCATCCGCCTAAACTCGACCTTTTGTTTAGTTGCTAGAGCAGGAAAAGATGACTCTATCCCTCTACGGAAGCACTTAGGCACCCTAGCCAAAAGGTGCCGCTTGAGATCAGTATCTTCTAGCAATTCCCAGCGCCATTTAAAATATTTCGAATCAAAACGGTCGCCCGCATCGACAGTTTTCTTGCTCATGAAGTGATTTAATCTTTCACCATGAGTTTTTTCTGAAATCAGCCGATTCGCAATTTCACAATTCCGCAGCCCAACATCACTCAAGCTCCCCAAAACATTCACACAACTTAGGTTCGTCGCGGGCAAAGGGTACTCACTCACTACGGAAACGAAATTTCTGAAAACATTCTCTGGGGACTTACTATATCCAGCTTGAACCAGAGCCACGATTTCACCACGATCATTGAGCAACGAA
>Ga0100403_1002985_pt1 | contig 12895 bp, 13 predicted proteins | sample CryGeymet201501t_FD_83663 | JGI IMG/M metagenome (GOLD analysis project Ga0100403, IMG submission 83663) | Groundwater microbial communities from Crystal Geyser aquifers in Utah, USA - Crystal Geyser metaG 2015-01t | ecosystem: Environmental > Aquatic > Deep subsurface > Groundwater | place...
CTCAAACTGCTCGAGCTGCACGGACGTGCACAAGGTGCATTCGTCGACCGGCTGGAGGTGGATAATTTACAGACATTGGACACTGGTGAGTTACGGGCACTACTGCGAGATGCGTTGTCACGTCTCAAGCTCAACCGAGCGTCACGAGAATTTGAATATGCCGAAGAGGGCGAACTCGAAAACAGCGCTGAAACAGAAGGCAATGAGGCAGTTCATAATCTACAGACTCGGTAGGGGGAGTAGGTCATTGAACAACACAAATACTCGTTCCACCCGCACCCTGACCGACCCCGGAGGTCGACGTGTGGGGACGTGGGACTTTCCCCTCTTCCAAATTTGGCTGAAAAGGAACATGACTAATTTGGTCTATGATTATTTTAGGAGGTTAGGATGAGTTGGTATTTGGTATTTGGTTTGGTACTTTTCGTTTCGGTGTTGGTGGTGGCGACTCCGTTGTGTATTAGGGGGGATGCGAATGGTAGTGGGTTGGTAAACGAGGCGGATGTTGTTGACATAGTCGGGTATGTTTTCGGTTCGGGTGAGGGGTTATTGGTTTGTAATGGGTGTATTCTGGCTGATGTTGACGGGAATGGTTTGGTGGATATAGGTGATGCGGTGCGTTTGTTTTCCTGGATCATGGGGTATGGGGGGGCTCCGCGGCCATGTTAGTTGTGGGTGATTTGGTCAGGTTTCGGGGAGGGGAGTGGCGGCTGGGTTATTTTGCTGGTGAGGATTGTGCGTTAGTGGTATTGGAGTGTTGTGGGGTAAGGCGGGTATTTCTGAGGCATGAGGTAGAGGCTCACGGTGAACGTGTTCTGAGGCGTTGGCTGAATTGCGGCGGCGGTTTATCGGGATTACGCGGGTAAAGCCGAATTTGCTAAGTTTGTCGCTGGATGTTTATCATAAGATGGAGAGGTGTGCGGCGGACAAGATGTCTAAAGACCTGGGAGTAAGAAGGGTCCGATGACGGGGATTGATTTTTTTATGGACTGCCGGGTGAGGCTGGAAGACGTGGGGAAGCGGAGGGCGAAGTTCTGGCGGGTTGAGCATGGGTAGGGGAAAGGGGCAGAAAGACAGTAAGCCACGTAGGCGGCGGACGCAGTTTGCGCTTGCTCAGGCCGCGTATGACGCTGAACATCAGGAAGAAAAGAAGAAGACTTCTGAGTTTATGCGGAATTATCGGGCGGAACGGGAGAGTAGCGCTGGAGTGAGTCGTCACCGTCTGGAGAAGGGCGCCGAACTGGTGAAATTACCGTCAGACCCGGTGGAATATCTCGCGCTTGACGTGGATTCCCTCTCCAAAGAGCAGATTCTTGAGATTCTACCGCCGCTGACCGCCTATCTGAAGGCGAAATCGAGTCGATTGGTGGAACGGATTGTCATTCAGAACCACCAGATACCGATTGTGGCATCACAAAAGAAACAGGTAACGATTTCCGGCGGCAACCAGAGTGGCAAGACGTTCTTAATGTGCTACATTGTGGCCTGTTACCTGAAAAAGGTGAGCTATTTTGTGGCAGAGGCGCAAGACGGGCGAATTATCAGTATTCCATTTCCCCAAATACCGAAACACCCGCTTCATATTCGGTATTCTACCGTTGATTATGAGCTTTTCGACTCAGTGATTATCCCCTATTTTAACGAAATGTTCGATCACCGTAACCTGAGACGAGGCGTGTGGGCTTATGCTGTCCAGAAGAAACAGGGATATGTCAGCAAAATCAACTCCCGAGACGGGGGTTGGGTTGAACTCAAGACCTATAATCAGGACGTGCAATCCTTCCAGGCCGGCCAACTTGACCTCTCGGTAATGGATGAACCCTGCCCCGACCGCGACAAGTACCAGGAAAACTGGATGCGTACTACCATTCGGCGCGGACGACTGATAAACGGATTCACCGTATGGAGCAAATATGGGTCGATTACGTGGGAGCGTGAACTGCTGGATAAGGCAATGAGGCAGGAAACCGAGAGTTTGTACGACTTCTTTGAAATGTCGCTTCTTGACAACAAGTATATTCCCGAAGAATCGAAGATCGAGATTGCCGCCGGACTGACGCCGGATGAGTATGGCGCCAGAGTGCTCGGCAAAGCCCTGCACATGAGCGATCTGGTCTATCATCGCTTCAAACCGGAAATCAATATCGTGCCGGACTTTGCGCTCCCCCCCCACTGGCCCAGGATTATCATTGTCGATCCCCACCCCGATAAAGCCCATGCCGTTGATTGGTTTGCCGTCAGCGAAGATGACGATATCTACTGGTATCGGAGCATTAAAAAGAAGGGTGTCGTGCCTGAACTGGTCTCGGAAATCAGGGTGCTTACCGGATCAGAACCCGTCGCACTCTACCTGATCGACCCCAGTTCCAACCAGAAATCAGAGAATCGCGGCGTCCAGACCTTCAAATTCCAGTTCATCGAAGCCGGGTTGCACCACCTGATCGATGGCGAAGTAAGAAACGAACAGGCAAACATCCTCAAGGTGAATGAACTGCTAACCGCTGATTCAATCTCTCAAAATCCCAGAATACACATATTTGAATCGCTTAAAACCGATCCCCGCGATAAGGATAACTGGGGGCCGCTCAACGAGATAGAAAACTACGTTTACGTTACGTCGAGAATGGCCGAACAAACCCGCGATACCAAGAAACCACGTGATAAATGGAACGATCATATGGTCAACCTGAGAATGCTGGTCGCAACCAATCCTCACTTCAGCAACCTAATACCACTCCGACACGATACGGCAAAACGCTGGGATCAACTCAATCGCCCACAATATGATCAAATAGATGAACCGGACGATAAACTCTATCACGGACAACTCTTTTCTCGCCCATCGATCTCACACGTGTTGGGAGATTATGATGGCTAAACAAAGTTTTATCTTGACTTTTCAATCTCAATACACTCTTAGTGCTTATGCACTTATGCGCATAAGCGGAGAACGCGATGCCGGGAATTGATTACTATACGACCAAACCGACTGGAGCCGGTACTGCAATCGGAGATGAATCATACTTCGTCGATCCCGATTATATAAAACACGCGAAACTCGATGAGATGGCCGTCAGACTGGTGCTGTCGGTCAAACAGCAGTCGGAAGCCGCCTATAATCATAAAAAGACACGGATGCTGGATCAACTGCATCATTATCTTAATCTGCCTCGTCCACGCAAATACGCCGATCAGTCCAATATCCCTCTTCCCATGGCATCGGAAGCAGTAGATACTCATCATCATGCTATTATGAACCGTATGGCCGCGCTCAAACAACGCCCCTGTCAGGTTCAGCCGTCACCTATCAACCCTACCGAGGACAACAAACAAGCCGCCCGTCTCATCGATGCCAAACTCTATATCGATAACCAGATGATGAACTGGGAAGATAAATTCGATGGCATCTGCAAATCAGCACTGATCTTCGGCGCCGGTTTGGCTTGTACCCGGTTTGTCGAAACCATCGAGTCAACTATCCCCGAAGGATTGGAGGGAATTGAAGGCGTTCAGCTGGAAACCGAACACGTGGTTCATCAGGGATATACTTTCGATCAGATCGATCCTATCGATTTCTACCCCAGCAAAAACAAAATGTCGATTAACGACCGACACCCTGACGTAACCCGCTACTTTATGTCGTACGAAGAACTGCTGGAGGCTGATGAAAGTGGAGCAGGATTCTTCGACCTCGATAAAATCGAGGAGAAACGCCGGGCTGTGCCGAACTACGCGTATGATGAAAGAAGTCAGAGACGTAATTTGCTCGGACTTGTTGACGACTCACAATCCATCTCCGATGCTATCGAAGTTCTTCAGTCACACGCCTGGCTCCCAATCGACAAATCCGATAAACAACATGGTGAGTATGTCTGGCGCCCGGTAATCATCACCACGGCCAACGGCACCCTGATCGGGCTGAAAAAGAATCCCGATCCCGATAATATGATGTCAATGGCCGAAATCGATAAAGTGCCGGGAACCTTCTGGCCGCAGTCAATAATCGAAAAGATTCATCCGCAAATTCATGCCGGGAATACGGTACTCGATCTGGTACTTGAGAATATCGCCTCGACTGTCCATAAAATGAGGGTCGTCATTATGGATGCCCTGATCGATCCCTCAGAATTGTATAGCAGACCGGACGGATTCATCAGACTCAAGCCGCAGTATGGCAGGGTGCAGGATGTCTTGCAGGAGATGACGACTTCACCGCTCGGCCCTGAAGTGTTTCGGCTGCTCGATTTCTTTATGACCGGCGGCGAACGTACTTCAGGCGCATCCGCCACCTTCAAGGGCACCAGCACTCCAGGTGTCGAAACCGCCGAAGAATCACGTAACCTTGCCGGGTTCTCGTCTATGCACAATGAGTATTTTCTTAATCGCCTGGAATCATCCTTTGTGCGTCACTCACATCAGAAAGGGCAGTATATCAATGTGACGTACTGCTCTTTCCCGATGTGGTTCGCGGTCGGCGGGCCGATGGCATCGCAGATGGTAAAAATCGGATCGGGACGTGAACTGGCATACAAGGTGATCTTTGTCGGGCTGGCCTCGACACTCCAGCGTGAACGCACTATCGCCTTGCAACAAGCATCACAACTATTGGAAATCGTCAAAGGTCATCCGGCACTGGAACCACTGATGGGTCGCGTGCTTGCCAAGATCGTGGAACTGTTCAACTGGCCCGACCTTGAAGATTTCAAGAAACTGATCGACATCGGCTGGGAACAGTATACCATGAACAAACGTATGGAACTTGGCGCCATGCAAGAACAACAATCGGTACGACCGGCACAGGGCATTGGAATGAAAGTTCCAGGCGCCAGTGGCGGCGTCGGCGCCCCCGGTCAGATACAGTCCAATCCCCAACGCATGACTCGCGCCACTACCGGTTCCGATGTCGCCAAAAATTTAATGTCATTTGCAAACACGCCACAACCCGGTAATATCGGGAGGAGATAACAGATGCCACCCAAAAAAGGCATGAAGCCATTGGTCAATAAGATCAAACAGGCAGAGGTACGTAAGAAAATGTCCGATCCATCAATGAATGGGCCGCACTCCCGAACCATGACTCGCGTGTCGGGATACGATAAGTATGCGCCCGATGCCGAAGATGAGATTATGGTGGAAGGACAAACTTACAATGATGTGATCTTTGTTGAGGCAGCGCCGGCAGATCGTCGGATCGGGATAGACAAACATGGAGTGATCCGCGTGCCCTGGTCTACCGTGATCTATCTGGCTCATAAAGATATTCCCTTTGTCTGGAATAGCGAGAAACATTATCATCACCTTATCAAGATTGCGGGAAAGAAAACATTCGTGTCCCATAATGTAGACAAGAACCTCTTTACTTGAGAGAAGGCGCATGAAATTACCGATTCAGTTGACCATCGGATTGCCGGTGAAAGAAGAACGTTTTGGAAAACCAGCCGAAACCATGCGCGATGTGCGTTCGGCTATCGAGATCATGCACGAATACACCGTGCGTTACTATGATCCCGAATGGGATGGCGCCAGCAGATCAAACAAGGTTATCATCTACGAGGAGATAGCCGAATCCGGTGATCCCGTCAAAGCACGCGAGAGGCTGGTGAATAATATGCGTGGTTCCTATCTGCTGATGCTCGATGCCGATACCATGCCGGATCAGGATACGTTAGTCAAATTGCTGGAAGCCGACAAGGATATCATTTCTTGTCCGATGGTGACTACCGTCTATCCTAATTTTCTCAATGTCTTTCGACAGCGTGGTGACACCTGGGATTTTCAACCGTGGGTGCTGGACGATGATTACACACGAGCGGATGTTTTGAACGGCAGGATCATGGAATGTGACGCTCATGGATTTGGGATGATACTCTTCAAGCGAGAAGTATTCGACAATGTGCCGCCACCCTGGTTCTCTCGTATGCAACATAAAATCTGGCCCTGCATGACCTACGGACACGATGTCAGTTTTAGCATAAGGGCCAGAGAAGCCGGGTTGAAAATATATACCCACTTCGGCACTGCCGTTAAACACGCCACTGTCGGCTGGCTCGATTACAGCGCTCATCTGCAAGCAATTGATAACGATGAGATGCTGCGCAGATCGCTCAAGGAGTGGGACAATATTCAGGAGGTCGTCATTGCAGACTGATCCACTACAATCGTTGGGGTTGCTGTCGATCTATTGCAACTTCCATGCGCAAAAACTGGCCGAACAGGTGTTCGGCGATCCTCTGATGTATTATAAAGGACATCAGTGGCGGGAGGTTCACGCCAAGAAATTGATTCCCTATGTGATCGGGTTTCACTGCAAGGATCGTCGCAATCAGATTGCCAACTGTTGTCTGTTGAATTGTAGTCTGTCCAATACGGTTATTGCTCAGAATCCGGCAATTATTCACTGGGTCGGAACCGATATCATCAATGCTCAGGCAATTTGGGAATGGGGAGAGCGACGTATGTTCGAGAAATTATCGCATCCCAATATCGTCAATCTCGTTCATCTGGATGAACACCTGGAAGAGATGAAGGTAGTGATGCCGGATGCTCACTATGAGATCGTTCCCATGCCGCCCTATCAGACGTTCGATGTTACTCCATTCAATGATAAGATACTGCAGGACATCGTTTCCGTGTATATGCCGTTGCAACGTCAGGAGTTCTATCGCAAGAGCCTGATTGTGGCTGCGGCCAAGAAGTTCCCGGAGGTTCGTTTCGAGTTCTATTTCTACAATGACGACATTACCACGGATGAACCAATCAAGGGAACAGTGAACTGTTTTCGGGTGCCGGCGCGCGATAGCGACGGCATGAAGTCGCAGATAAGTCGCAGTAAGCTGTTCTTGCGGATTCCCTACCATGATGGACTTTCAGTGCAGGTGTTGGAGTTCGCCACCGCCGGACGTTCGGTGATCTACAACAAAAAGATGCCGCATATCGATTATTTCGAGGCTTGCGATGACAACGAAACCAACGTGGCGCGACTCTCGTATCTGATCGGTCAGGCGTTGAAACGCGAGAAACCGAATCAGGAAATGGCCGATTACTACCGAGTATATCACAGCCGTGATAAGTACCTTAGCCAGATGCGCCGGATAGTCGGGGAACTGATTCCGAAACTGCAGGAGGTGACGGTTGCTTAATCCACTTGTCGATGTACTGGTCGCTATCTGGCAGGGAAATCCCGAATGGCATTATCAGCGTCATAGGTCGACCGAGGAAGTCAAACGGATCAAGATCGTGGAAATCTACGGGAATGCCACTAAAGCGCTGATGATCGATCAGGGCGTGGACAAACGCGAACTGATCGAGGATATTTTGCCGAGCGATCAACCTTGCTTTGAAAACAAGTATATCCAGATTCAGCATGGATTTCTGGCGTCTGACAGCAAATACGTGATGATCTTCGACAATGATGATATCATGTATAATGGCATGATGGAGCAATTGCTTGCCAAAGCAGAAGAGAAGAATGCCGCAGTCGTCTATTGCAACTACGAGATGATGGATGCCGACGGCAAACATCTACGATATGTTGATCTTAACCCGCGGTACGATTGGGAACTCAACTGTCAACAGGCATGCTATCCCGATATCTCACTCTGGAGACGCGACACCATCAATGAATGCGGTGGTTATGATGTCAGTAACGGCCGTTATGTGATGTGGTGGCTGTGGTTGCAGGCCGGATTGAAGTGTCCGGAACGAATCTTCCACGTACCTTACTATGGATTCAGGTATCGGATACATTCCGAAGGCCTGCACAACAAAGAGAAGCCAAGTGATCGTGAGAAGTTCATGGCAAAGATTGCCGCATGGAAGGAAAACCGTGCCACATAGCGGGGCAGTGCCAAACAAGATGAAGCAACTGGAAACGATCCAGGCCAGACAACGCGAATGCGAACTCATCGAGGCGACTGGAATATGGCAGGAGATCAAAACCAAGAATCAGGAGTTGCTTTCGGCGGCCCTGAACAAGTTCGCTATTGAGGAATTGCCGACCTTGGACGCGGCAGGACTGAATGCCTATTTTCTCGATCTGAGAAAAGAATGCGCGGCCTCCATGAGATTGACATCGCTCTTTCGCAAGATGAAGGAAGGCAATGTACAGGAATTAAACCTCTTGCTCGAAGGGGCAAGAGAAGCTAATATAGAGGGAGAGGAGATAGACCTGGATGCCGGACAGACACAATATTAAGAATATTGATCTTCGCAAAGCCGCAACGCAGGCATTGATCGAAGGTAAGGGCGGACACGAAGAAGTGACCCCTGTCGATGAAGCAGCTGCTCAGGCCAAGGGAGCCGGATTCCGCGTCAACTGGGATGGAGTAGAGTATGTGGCCGACAAAGAAGCTCGTACTCTTTTAGAGAACTACGAGAAGAATCCGGGAGCATTCGAAGTGAATCCGCTCAAGGAGAGTGGAGAAACCGAGATAACTGATACTGAGACCGGCGAAAGTAAACGCTTCGACTCCAAAATTCTTTTCGGGCCCGATGCCCCTGCTCTCGAGACAGAAGCGATCATCGAGGAAGAAACTGCCACGGCGGAAGAACCGGAAGTCAAAGTTCTTCCTGAAGATGCGTTTCTGAAGTATCACGGACTCTACAACAACTTCATCAAGTCGATGGATGATGTTGACCGAGATGTCAAGTATCACCGCGAGCGAATACTGAAGAATGACGGTTATGTCGGCAATGAGATTCTTTTCTCCGATGAATCTACGGAGACGCCGGAGAACAAGGTTGAAACTCTCAAGATGCTGCGTAAAGTGTCGGAAGCCCTAATCCGGGAACGCAGGGCCGGTGAACCTCAGAAACAAGAGCCGGTGAAGGTGACTACTGCCTATGATCGTATGACGACGGACGAGAAGGAGATTCTTGGCGATCCCACCCATGAACGTTACATGGAGGTAATGGATAAGTGGTATGATTATAAACACGAACAGAAATCGGTTGATTTGCGAATGCGACTCGACAAGATTGAGTGGGATCAAACGAGTAAGGAGAAACAATTAAAAGAGGAGGAAGCAAAACAGATCGTTAAGGAAGTTCCTGAGCTAAGAGCCATTCTTAGCGATCCGAAAGTTCCAATGAGCCGAAAGGCGTATATTCTCGCGCGTATGCGCGTTGGGTCTGAAGATGATGGCAAGGCCATGTTCGAGGCTGGACGTAATCATCAGATCAAACTCGAAACCAAACGGAAGGCGTCAATCAGGATGTCGCCGACCAAACCGGCGCAACGGACTGTATCGCCAGGTTCCGATCGGAAAGATCGGGAATTTATGGCTAAGATCGCAGAATTGCGTCGGCAAAGAAAGACAGGTAGTAGTGTTCGGGTAGCTCCCGAAATTGAAAAATACCTGCAAACACTCGGCTGAGGCTTACAGTCATCCCATAGGGACAAGACCACACAGTCAACCGAGTTGTCACAGCTTAATCACATTTAACTCTTGAAGGGAGTGATTGTAGCATGGCAACTTCTCCAACCACGACCAGTGCAACCGGTCAGACTGCGGCGATGAAGGCCGCGTTTTACCGTGAGCAATTTCTCGATAATTTCTATGACAAGGCCGTGACACTCAAGATAGGTGTTCCGACCCCTCTGCCACAACATGAAGGCTTGACCGTCGACTGGCCCCGAATGCATGAACTTGCAATCGTGGAATCTGCCGGTACTGAAGGAACCTACGGTGATACCACGGAGAAGCCAATTGAGACGATGTCAATTAGGGCTACTCTCCAAGTCTGGTACAATACCATTGGTTTCTCTACGCTCTGGCTCAAGACGACGCGCGATAGAGACCCGCGCAGTACGATCATCGCACTGCTCGGGCGTAACGCCGGCGCGTCAATGGAATGGCAGGTTCGTAAGCACGTTGCCCAGTACGGCATTACCGGACTGCGCGTTGATGCGGCTACTCAGTGGAACTCGACTTTCCAGAAGTGGGAAGTTCCCGTTGCTCGTAATAACACGAACAATACCACCACGGCGATTTATCTGCCGTCGTTGACTCAGAGTTCTGGTTTCTGGCGCGGTGCTTTCATCAGTATCAAGCGTGGAAAGTCGGAAGGTTACGGTGGACGCATTACCGGCTGGAATTCCACCCTTGATTTGGCAACCGTTTCTCCTGATCTTCCCGAAGCCTGTGATATTGACAGAATCGGTTTTGCTACCGGTAACCAGACCTTTGTTAATATCTGTCAGCCTTTTCATGCGAAATCGGCATCATTCCCGGTTCTCAGTGAGAACAAGCAGATCAAGTCTGGCGACAAACTTTCCGTGTCATCGTTGCTAACTGCAGGGGTGATTCTCGAAGAGATGGGAGCACAGACGTTCCCGGATGGACTCTTCCGATGTTTCGTGTCGGGCAAAGCTGAGATGGAGCTCAAGAACGATCCCCAGTGGCTTATCATGAATGAGTACACGATGCGTGATGGTATCGAAAAGGGGCAAGTTGGCAATATTGCCAACTTCAAACTCATCAGAACGTCCCTGCCCGTTACCTACGATAATCCTGCCGCCTATGCAGCCGGTCAACATGCGATTCAGTCTACTGCTCATAACTTGCAGGAAACCGAAGTCACCCTCTGTTTTGGTGTTGGTGCTTTCGGTATCGTTGATCTTTCCGGTGATGAAGATTCCGTGTACGATCCGCAGGTTATCTTCAACACTGCAATCGATACCTACAACAAACACGGTTTGCATGGATTTGCGACCTGGGTGATTCACTTTGTCACCAAGGCTCTCAATTCAAACTACTGTGTCGGTATCTTCAGTCATCGTGGCTGATGTTGAAACAGGGCAGGGGGTTAATCCCCCCCTGCCCGGAGAAACAAGATGACAGTAGATCAGATCAGGAAATTCATTCAAGCCAAACTGAAGGCTCAGGGCAAGGATGAGGCCGCCTATGCTGAAGTTATTACTCTGGCTATTCCGATAGCACTTCAGGAGTTGTGGAATCGATACCCTTGGGAAGAGAAACGCAAGACGGCAACTCAGGTGATTGCTTCCGGCGCCTACTGGTTTGATGCTCCGTCGGACTGTGAGAGCGTGGAATCGATTGCCTTTGGTGGTTCGAGCAGAGAAGGCAATCTGGAAATCAAACCAGAGCAGATGTTCGATGGTGACTATCCGAATCTCTCTATGGCAGCTTCCGGCGTTCCGGCTATGGCAAAGGTGGTTTACAACGATAGTCGTAAGAAAACTGAGGTCTACTTCGGGCCTCCGGCAAGTGCTGGGTATACCTTCGTTCTAACCTACAACCGGACAGTTCCCGACATTGCCGATGTTCCGAGTTATCTGTTCAATGCGCTTGTCAAGTTCACTGAAGAGGAAATCTACGCCATCGACTCCGATGCCTACACTGCGGCCCAGATAGCTTCTAATCGGGCGGTATCATCGGCCACCAATGTTAATCCGAAGAACAAGCCGATTCGTGACAATATGCGGGCGTCGATACGGCACGGCAGACACATCTTCAACATGAGTGAGGACATGCAGAGTGACTAAGTGGATTATCATATTCTGTCTAACCTGTACCAGCCTTTTTGCGACGACAATTTATCAGACACAGATACAGGTCTATGAGATGCTTGATGCCGATTCCACGAATCGGGTCTTTGACACTCTTACGATCAGGCGCATGATTGACTATTTACAGGCTGAAGTTGCCGCCGACGCTCAATGCCTGATAAGCACCAAACGTTCCGCTCTGCAAAGTCAGACGCCGGGATACTATATCGATTCCAATATGGTGTTGAATGGCGTTCTCGATGCGTACCTCGAGCATTACGATGCCGGTGTGCTTTCCAAATTGGCCGGCCTGGCTCAGGTGACATTGAAAGACTTCGACCGCAGTGGCACTCAAAACGTGAAGCTGTTTGCTGTCAGGGGTTATAATATCTATCTATATCAGACACCATCATCTTCAGACAGCACCGATACGCTTGTCGTCAAATATGCTGAAAACGCTGATCCTATTGCTATCGGAAACAGGGCAAGTGTGATTCAGATACCAAAGGACTTTGAACTGGCCTTGATCTACAAGGTGTGTTCCCTGATATATTTGTCCCGACAACTCGGAGAAATGGCGAATCTCTATGAGACCTATTATCAAACAGAAATCAACAAACGGCGTGGTATATATCCTGCCGATGTTACTGATAGTCCTGTGCCTGATAAACCTGTTAGCCCGTGAGTGCAGGAGCGAATGGCATAGACTGAGTGATTTCTCCGCCGGACTGTTCAGAAATGGCCCCGAGGCCGAGAATCAGTGGCCGTATGCGCGAACGCAGGATTGGTTTCTGGTTGAGGGCAAGTCACTCAAGCAGATTGATGGCGTTGATAGTCTGCATCGCCATTTTCTTGCTGAAGCCAACAAGCCGGTCAGAGGCCTGTATCGTTACTACGATCAGGAGACCGGGCAGAAGGAAGTGATAGCTGCCTGTGGTGCTTTTCTCTATCACCGACCCGACGGTGACACTTTTTGCGTAATTGGTGATACTTCGGGAACGATTGCTCTGACCCAGAACTCCAGCAAGGTGATCGGTGTTGGGACGCACTGGCATAACATCCTTGCTGCCAACAATGGTTCCGGTTACAAGTTGTTGGTCAAAGACACGGTGATGACAGTCAATAGGATTTTGTCCGATCGAATTCTTTTTCTTGATTCGGCATGGGCAGGAGCAACCAGGGGAAGTCAGGATTACGCATTAGGGATTGGCCTTGATTCCACTCACTCGGTTCAGTTTCAATACTGGCAGCAACAACTCTTTATTGCGGATGGCGGCAATCCCGTCTGGTCCTGGACACACGATGAGGGACTGGGCTTCAATTACTGGATAGTTGATTCTGTCTATATAGACAGTGTGGGAGACAAGAACACCACCAACGCCGGAA
>Ga0100403_1002988_pt1 | contig 12885 bp, 14 predicted proteins | sample CryGeymet201501t_FD_83663 | JGI IMG/M metagenome (GOLD analysis project Ga0100403, IMG submission 83663) | Groundwater microbial communities from Crystal Geyser aquifers in Utah, USA - Crystal Geyser metaG 2015-01t | ecosystem: Environmental > Aquatic > Deep subsurface > Groundwater | place...
AATGAGGTCAAACTCGCCGGTTGGACAAGTATCAGCAGTCAATAGTTCAATAGCCTGAGTAGCGATCTCTTCAGCATGTTTTTCAAGTTCAAGTTCCCGAACCATCTCAAATCCACATGTCTTATTTTGACCACGAAATGAGTTTGGATATGAGCGATTTTGAAATTCTGAGCCATCGACTGCCGAAGCGTCAATTCCAGCACCAGTCCACAGTATTTCTTGTGAAATCAGGGAACCAATACTTGATCCAAAATATTTTTTTTGGCGGTGGGCCTGATAAGAAGTTTGGGAAATTGCGATTTTTTTACTTACCCTTTGGGCCTTATCTGCGCGAAGTAAAAGCGCAATTTTCTCCTCCATTGGAACTTTGAAAGGATCTTCCAAATAAGGAGTGACGTATGAATCGACAATTGGCTCAAGATCGTCAAGAGTGACGTTTGTTGTTTTATATTTAGCCGACGCAGTGACCAATGCTAGTGCTTTTTTTATTGTCTTATCAATGCCATCTGTTGAAAAATCATTTGATGCAGCAAATCCCCAAACTCCATTTTTCAATATTCTAACGTTGTAGCCGAGCGAATCTCCTGAGGTGAGCGCCTCCACTACTCCATCTTTTGTAGCAATTTCTTCGGTAGTCTCATCAACAATTCGCACATCTGCGTAATCAACTGAAGAAGGAATTTTTGAAAGGATTTTTTGAACAACGTCTAACATCTTAGGATATTGTAATCCATGAAAACGTTATTTCAAACAACAATTATTAGTTCACAAAAGTTAATGCTATGCCTTTTTTACCGGCACGACCTGTTCGACCAATTCGATGAATGTAATCCTCATAAGTTTCTGGAGGATCAAAGTTTATGACGTGAGTAATATCATCAATATCAATTCCGCGAGATACTACGTCTGTTGCAAGAAGTATTTTTACATGATCTTTTTTCAATTTATCCAAGGCGCGTGTTCTTTGTGCTTGACTACGATTTCCGTGAATTGACTCGACAGCAAATCCTCGATCGCGAAGCTCGCGTTCTAGTTTATTCACACCAAATTTTGTCCGACCAAAAATCAATACTTTTTTAAATTCATCCAAATTCAACATATCGTGTAAAACTTCAAGTTTATTTCGCCCTCGTAGAGTTACAACGTCTTGGTCAACATTTTGTGATGTTGCACTTGTTTTTACAGAAACCGTTACATGATTGTTTAGAAATGCCTGCATGATAACTTTTGTCGACTCAGGAAGTGTTGCTGAGAAAAATAATGATTGACGCTTTTGTGGAAGAAATGCAATGATTTTTTTGATGTCATTAATAAATCCCATATCAAGCATTCGATCAACCTCGTCAAGAACAACATTTTGATAATCTGCCAAATTTAGTCTTCGACGTTCTTGTAAATCTTGGATCCGACCAGGAGTACCAATTACAAATTGAGGCCTTCTAGAAAGCTGTCTCGATTGCATGCTAAGTGATGCTCCTCCAATACAAAGTGTTGAATGGATCCCAATTCCCATACTAAACATTTTAAGTTCATCTTGAATTTGCGCTGCAAGTTCTCGAGTTGGAGTTATGATTAAAACTTTTTGAAATCTGTCATTTGAAATTTTTGTGATAAGTGGAAGTAAAAATGCAGCAGTCTTTCCGGTTCCTGTATCTGCAACTCCGACTAGGTCGCGTCCTTCAAGAATTGGAGCGATCGATTGATCTTGGATAGCTGTTGGATACTCAAATCCCCTAGCAATTACATTTTTCTGTACAGTTTTACTAAGCTCAAAGTCAACAAATTTATGTGTTGGAATATATGCTTCAGCTTCAATATTTTCAGCCTTTTTTACAAACATACGAGGATCTAGAGCTCGCACTCTTCCGCGACCGCCTCCAAATCTTCTTCCGCCACCACCTGACCTCTGGCCTCCGAACGATCTACTTGAATTTCTCGATCCGTTGAAACTGCTCGAGCCATAAGATCTAGATCTATTTGGACCGCTTGAACTATTTCCATTACTTTTATAACCACCTGAAGAGGACCGTCTATAATTTTGCATAAGTATAAATTAATCGCCTTAAGTAGGAGGCGATATTAGAAATGGAGATACTCAAGAAGTGTCTCAACTAAACCGACTCACATCAGATACAATTCTGATTAAACAATTTAAAGCTAACTGTTGATAAGTATAGCATACATAAAACTATTGTCAATGAGAGACTATAGGTTATTTTCTACATACTTTCGTCCATGGCCTACAGTTATGTTTATAGATCTCCCCTCTTTACAAAATGGACACTCAGACTCATCGTATGCCTTTGCCGGAATTGTTCCAAGAGCTTTAAACTTTACCCCCATCATTTCTTCGTTAATGTCACTTGGATTTCGATTTACCATAACACCAACTGCAACTACATTTCCCCCTGCCTTTTTCACTGTCTCAACAACCTTTTTTACCGATCCACCAGTCGTTGTGAGATCTTCAATAACTAAAACATTTTTGCCAACAATTAATTTATCATATCCTCGAGTAAAAATCTGGTTTTTATTCTCATCTTTCTCAGTATAAACTCCTAGAACCTCATTTCCTTTTAATTTGGACAAATGATGAGCTGTCCATTGAGAAAGGATTATTCCACCAAGCGCAGGTGCCGCAACCACATCAATTTCGAAATCTTTGAAACTTTCTGCGAACATTAGCCCAACATTTGATGACTCTTGTGTATGAGGGTACAGCGCGTCTTTATTGATGTAAACCTCCCCATGCTTTCCTGAGGTGTAAACGAAATGTTCATCAGTAATGACAGCGTTTACTTTTTTTAGAATTTCTATAATTTTTTCCTCAATTTGCTTATCATTCATGGTTAATTTTTCAACTAATACTATTAATATGATTGTTCAAGCTGCTTCAATTGCCTCTTGGGCCTTTTTCAACATCCTCTTCACCTCTTCAACAAATCCACCCTTAGCTACCGCCACTACCTCGTCTGCTACAGACTCTCTATAAATATGAGCTGTTTGATTTCGAGCATCTGCATATTTAAACCAAACTTCAACATCATCGATAAGCTGTAATTTATAAGCTTCTCTTAATATATTTTTCACTCCATATGATTCAATTCCCTGATCTTTTATAATGCTGCTCATCAGTTTCCATGAAAGCTCGAAGGTGTATTCAAATCTCTGAATTGTTGATTCTTTATGCGGCTCATCGTCTGGAAATGTGAGAGCTTCTTGAATTTTACTGAGGGCTCTTTCTGATTGTATATATAATTCTTTAGTTTTCATAAAGTTATTGGTATCGGAATAATATCTTTTTTTGCTATTTCTTTAAACCGATCATTTACTTCTGAAAATCTCACTATGTCTACGGTAAATGGTAGATTAGAGTCTTCCAAATCTTGTTTTATTGAAAAGTATGTTTCTGATGTAATATCTTCTCCTTCTAATCCTATGTCGATATCACTTGATCGTCTCATTTTTTTTGTTGCTGCAGAACCAAATATAAAGGCGGTCTGCTTATGAGGATTTAAATATTTTTTTAAAATATCTGAAATAAAATGAACATCCTGAGCCGATATGGTTTTTTTTTGCATACTCATATTATATTGTACTACTTTTGCAAGCTTCAAGTCATCCTCTATACCTATTTATCTCATCTCTCAATTTCCGAGCTTCGTTCCTTGGATTTTCTGAAAATATAATCCCACGACTCGAGTTAATAATAATTCCCTTTTTCTTTGAGTTTAGCCCCGCCAAAACTGTTTTTTGGACATCGCCTCCTTGGGCGCCAATCCCTGGTATCAATAAAACCATGTCACCAACAATCTCACGTACTGCAGCAATTTCCGCGGGGTAAGTCGCGCCAAGAACTAAAAGGATGTTTGGGTGTTTTTTGAATAAAGCTGCGGCTTTTTTGGCAATTATTTTATACAACTCCTGGCCACCGATCTTAAGATCTTGAAATTCTCCGCCTCCTGGGTTTGAAGTCTTACAAAGAATGATGCTTCCTTTTTCTTCGATATCGATAAATGGCTGGATCGCTTCAAAACCTAGATATGGGTGAAGTGTAATTGCGTCTACTTCCAAATAATTGTAAGCAAAATTGATATAACCCCGATTTGTGTTGCCGATGTCTCCTCTTTTGGCATCAAGAATTACTGGAATTTGAGGATATTTGTCGTGAAGATAGTCGAGGGTTAGCTTCAGTTGTTCAATTCCAATAGTTCCTTCCGCCTCGTAAAATGCTGTATTTGGTTTATATGCACAAACATAATCGAAAGTTTGATCAATAATAAATTTATTAAACTCAAATTGGGGATTTTCTAAGTTATTAAACTTTTGAGGGATTATATTGGTATCAGAATCTAGACCGATACAAAGAAGAGATTTATTATTGTCAATAATCGCATCAAGTTTACGTGCAAACATCATATGTTCATATTCTACTATAATCCGCCAACTACCAACTACCAACTACTTGAATTATCTCCCCAATATCATCAATCACGAAATCTGGATCACAATCTATAATCCTATCTCCATGAAAGCCATATGTCACACCAACAGTTTTGGTACCAGCATTTTTTCCAGCCAGGACATCGTCTGGACTATCCCCCACCATGATAGCTTCATCGGCGTCCAGCCCAAGAAAGTCTAATGCTTTATAAAGTGGTTCAGGATCTGGCTTAAGGTTTTTTACATCCTCGCGAGCAACGAAAAAATCAAGCATTCCGTATAGTTTTGATGACTTTAATGTCTGCAAGGCGCTTACCTTTGCACGAGTAGTTATTGCAGCAATGAGAATGTTATTTGATTTCAGCGCCATTAATGTTGATAAGCTATTTTTGAAGGGAAATGAAAGGGTTGGATTTTGAAGCTGGAATTCTTTGTGTGAATCCATCAAATGTTCAACGTCATTTAATAAACTGTAATCTCTGTAGCAGTCATCTAGAGGTTTTCCAATGGAATGACTCATTTCGCCTCTAGATACTTTATCAAGTCCGTGAAGCGCTAAGCTATGCTCAAAGGCTTGATAAATATACTCAGTTGTATCGAGAAGCGTTCCGTCAACATCAAAAAGAATTGCCCTTATCATAATTCCATAATCAACTTCTCTGTCTCAAGCGCGATTTTTTTAACAGACGAATCTGAATAAAATGCGATATGAGGTGTGATGACAACATTATTAAATTTTAAAAGTGGATTGTCTTTTGAGAATTCTTTTTCGCCTTCAATAACATCAAGTCCAACCCATCGAAATTTTTCTATATATTTAATCAAAGCTTTGGTGTCAATAAGTTCCCCCCGAGCTGTATTTATGAGAACTACCCCAGCTTTCATTTTTGAGATAATTGCTTTGTCAATCATATGTCGCGTACTGTCAAGAAGTGGAGCGTGAAGAGTGATAACGTCTGACTGCGCGGCCAGCTCCTCAAGCTCAACATACTCATATTTTAATTCCTTTTTTGCTTCTTCATTTTTATAAACGTCAAAAGCTATTACTTTCATCCCAAATACGTTCGCGCGTGAAATGACTTCAAGGCCGATGCGGCCCGTGCCAACAACTCCAAGCGTCTTTCCTTTCAGCGAAAATCCTAGATGACCTTTAAATGTAAATTTGCCAGAATTAATTTCTTTTTGCGTCGAAATTATATTTCTAGTTCCAGATAAAAGGAGTGCGAATACATGCTCTGCGATATTAAACGATCCATAATCCACAATATTTTTGACAATAATGTCGTGCTCTTTGCAATAATCTAAGTCTATGTGATCCGTTCCAACAGTTCGAGTAATTAACATTTTCAACGAAGGAAACTGGGAAAGATTTTTTTCTGATGCAATAGATGCGGATTTAATACTAATGATTTCAGTGTCAATAAAATCGTCGGTATTCGTAATGGTTTGAATTGATGCAGATTCTTTAACACCTGATAAATATTTATTAAGGTGTTTGTCAACGTCAAAGTGGATGGTTCTCATTTGAATCAGTATATCACGGTAGTTTGTCAGCGCTCAATAATCCCCGCGATAAAATGACTTCTTTTATAGTTTTGTCTGTTTTAACTGCTTCTTTGACACAATTTGAGACGATGTCATAGCCCAAAATTGGGGTGAGTAAGGTCGCATATGCTGTGGATTTTTCAAGATTTTCTCTGCATCGCTTATCATCAACTTCTAAAACATCAATACAGCGAACTTTAAACTGTTTAACGCCTGTAATCAGTAATTTCAAAGAAGTGATCAGCGCATCAGCAACTGTCGGAAACATCACAGCAAGCTGCAGATCAGATGTTTCGTTTGCCATCTGTACTGAAAGGTTTCGACCTGATACATGATAATAAATTTGATTCATCATCTCAGGGATTACTGGATTTACCTTTCCAGGCATGATTGACGACCCAGGTTGAAGGGGTTTCAATTTATATTCGCCAATGCTTCCACGAGGACCACTGGCCAAGAATCTGATGTCATGGGCGATCTTTGAAAGATCTCCAGCAAGAAGTGTGACAAGATTTGAAAGATTTACAAAATCAGATGTAGTAGAGGTGAACGAAAATAGGTTTTTAGCCTGTTTAAAAGGTATATTTGTAATTAATCTAAGTTCTTGCAGTACAGTTGCAATAAACTTTGGAGGAGTATTTATCCCGTTGCCAATAGCAGTTCCGCCAAGATGAGTGTCGTATAAAAATGGTAAAAATTTATTTAATCGAATTAGGTCTCGCTCAATAGTCGCCGACCATGCGGCGATTTCCTGCCCGGCAGTCATCATGACGGCGTCCTGCATATGAGTACGCGCAAGCTTATTTACACCAATGTATTTCTTTGATTTTTTATTAAACGACTCGATCAATTTCGAGGTTTCAATTATCAATCGTTCAATTAATCGAATACTTACCAAGCGGAGAGCTGTGGGATTTACATCGTTTGTCGACTGACTCATATTGACATGATCGTTTGGATGAACGTTTTTTCCAATAATTTCTGTGGCGCGACTGGCAATAACCTCATTTACATTCATATTGATACTGGTTCCTGCACCTCCCTGGAGGGATGACGTGATAAATTGATCGTCAAATTTACCTTTTTTTATTTCTTTACAGACCGTTACAATCGCACTTGAAATATCTTTTGAGAGAATTTTTAATTTATAGTTTGCGATTGCCGCAGCTTGCTTCACGTCGGCAATCGCATAAATCAACTCAAGTGACACAACTGGAATGTCAAACGGGAAGTTTTGGAGGGCTTGTTTAGTTTGGTGGCCGAAATATTTTTTTTTCACAATAGATAATCGAGAATTGCTGAATTGCTAACCATTTTTTGCCCATGGATACTTCTCTACTCTCCCCGAAGCCGTCCGGTGATATTTTCCAAATTCTGTAATTTGTTTCAGTTTTTCCCCGTCAATTACCGGACCTTCAACACACATCCTCCAGCCCACAGGATCAACGCAGCACTGACCACAAATTCCAAATCCACATTTCATATATCGTTCAAGTGATACTTCAAATGGAATATTATTTTGCCAACAGATTTGCGCAATTTTCATTTCCATGATCTCTGGGCCTACAGTGTAGGCTTTATCAAATGACTGTTTGCCAACTTCCTTTTCAAAAACTTGAACGTTGAATCCTTTAAACCCCGCTGATCCATCATCGGTTGATAAATGGAGCTCTACACCAAGTTCTTTCATCCAATCCAAATATAAAAGTTCATTTTTATTTCGGGCTCCGAGAAAAACATGCACGTCGAGCTTTTTCTCACGTGCTTCTTTTGCCAAGTTGAATAGCGATGCCATTCCATAGCCTCCGGCGATTAGCGCAATCGATCCTTTTTTTGGTAAATTGAATACTGAGCCAAATGGCCCGCGAAATCCCAACATGTCCCCCACCTCCATCATGTGAAGTGCTTTTGTGGCAGTCCCAACTGCAGCGACTGTGATCATAAATTCACCCTCTTTTCGTGAGACAAGTCCAAACGGCTTTTCATCAAACGAGGGAATCCAGCACATGGTAAATTGTCCAGGTTTAAATTCCATTTCGCCTTCTATAACAAACGTCTTAACCCGCTCGTTTTCTATAATGATTTCTTTTATGGGAAGTGCTAAAGGCTTTTCATTTTTCATGTGCTATTCCTTTCATCTCTTCAATATTTTTATAATTATTTTTTTCCATAAATGCTTTCATTTCATCAGTCACTTTTTTAAATACATCAATTCCGCGATACCAAACACCAGACCCAATTCCAACAGCCGATGCACCTGCCATGATGTATTCGATCGCATCTTCACCGGTATTTATTCCGCCAGTTCCAATTATTGGGATTTTGACTGCTTGATACAGATTCCACACTGCTCTCACGCTAATGGGGCGAATTGCAGGACCCGACAATCCCCCAACTTTATTTGTCAATATGGGTCGTTTTTGATGAATATCTATTACAATGCCAGACATGGTATTAATGGCAGTAATACCATCCGCACCAGCAGCCTCAGCCGCTTTTCCAACTTCGGTAATATCAGAATGCTCGCCTGACAATTTGGCAAAAATTGGAAGATTACCAACTTCACCTTTTACAGCTTTTATGAGATCCTCAGTCATCTTTGGGTCAAGTGCAAACATTTTTCCAAAATCATCTTCGGTATTTGGGCAAGAAAGATTTACTTCTATTCCAGCAACTCCAGTTTCCGCCATTTTCAATGCTATCATTTTAAAATTGTCGATCGTATCCGCAAACATGCTTCCAATGAGTGGAATTTTCAATACTTTAACTGCTTTTTCAATCTTTTCGATCGACCCATCAATTCCGGGATTTGATAGCCCGACGGCATTTTGAATACCTTTTTCCCAGACAATTACTGTAGGATTTGCATGACCACTTCTTTCAACTGGACCAATAGATTTCAAAGTAACAGCTCCTGCTCCATTTTCCTCGCAAAATTTGAGTGATGAGGCGCTTACTCCCATAATACCCGATGCGAGAATTGTCGGGTTTTTGAGGGGTATTCCGGCGAGGGTTACGGAGAGATCTATACTCATAAGTTAATATATATTACCACGATAATCGATATCGAGGATGTAAATTATTTCTTTTTCAAAGTCAATTTCGTATATTGAGCGAATGTTTCCTACGCGAATGCGGTAGCTTGTAGAAGTATTGGCCATTTTACGAATATTTAGGCTAGGATCAAAAGGATTACTACTCAATAGTTCGAGCTTGCGAAGGACTTTCGTTCTATCAGACGGTGAAAATACTTTTAGTCGTTTAATGAATCTTGGGTGATATTTAACTTCAAAACTCATGTCTCCATTTGTAATTCTTTGAGCACTTCCTTATGGGTACTCCATCTAATTTTTGACTTTGGCTCTTTGGCAAATTCTTGTGCTTTGAGCGCATCCACATAATCTTCCGCCATTCCTCTGAGGTGATTATATTCTTTTAAGCTCATGAGTACTCCTTCTGGTTTTGAACGATAAAAAATATATGCTGGTCCTTTTGTTTGAACCTGATCCAAAAGTCCCTTGGCGTCTTCACGCATGTCACTTATTGTTTTTGTATTTTGATGTGTCAAAATAGTATAAGATAAATATTAGATTAATCTAATGTTTTTATACCATTTTATCTAAGATTTGTCAAGTATTAACCATATCCTAGCTGAAAATAAATTTCATTGAAATTCACTTAGGTAAAATTCCCCCACTCCCCGACCTTTCACTTGGAGCTGGAGTTTTAAGCCCCAAAAAAGAATATAGAGACTCTTCATCTGCGAATTTCACCATCTCTCCACTTTCAAGATTTTTAAGGCCATACTCATTTAGTGAATATCCTTTTTTCAAAGCATATTCTCGCAATTTAATATTGTGCGCCTTGCTGCCAGTGAAATACTGTAGCATTGTTCCATAGCCGTCCTCTGCGTGTACTCGAAGGTCAACGCGTATATTTTCGCCAATAAGAATTGACGCTTTTGCATCTCCTGCAGCTTCAACAGACCGAACGCCTGGATATTTCAGAAAGTGCTCTGTGATTTTCAGATAGGGATTATCCCGTTTCGGGATGATCCCTTTTTTATAGGGCTTTGCGACGACTACTGCGATATCGATATCTCCAATTGTTTTTTCCTTTCTTCGTAGTGAACCTAAGGTGTCAATTCTTTTAATGATTGGGCCAAGTTTTTTTAAATATGAAACAATTTCATCTGCAATTTTTTCTGCTTTATCAAATGGTATTCTCTCAACTCTTCGATCTTTTCTTTGGAATAATTCAATCCCTTCGATTATATCACTTTGTGATTTTTCACCAAATCCAGGCAACTCTGCGATCCGCCCGTCATCTGCGATTTTGCGCAAATCTTTTATCAAAGTTTGATCGTTCACTAATCCAAATTGATACACCAATTTAAAAGCCTTTTTGGGACCCATTCCAGGAATTTTCATCAAGGTAAAAACAGTTTGTGGAATCATGGCTAGAATTTTTTCAAATCGTTCAGATCTCCCAGTCTGGAAATACTCATCTAGTTTTGAACCGATGCCAGGCCCTATTCCTGGCACTTTTTGGAGCCCACCAACTTTCCAAATTTCATAAATACTTTCTGACATTTGCTCGACGATATCTGCCACCTTTTGATATGCAATTATTTTGAAGCGATTATTATTACCAGATTCTGAGCCTTCAAGAAGTAAATAAACAGTTGCGACATTCCGAAGAAGTTCTGAGATTTCTTTATTGGTTGGAGTTTGTGACATAAGAAAATGATATCAGCTTATGATAATTTTTCTAGTCTCAGGATCTATTCTTTTAAAACCTCCAAAAGGTAGCGAGTCGTTTGATGTAAAAAACTGAGTTTCGGCTCTCTTAAAAGAAGTGGCAGTATCATTCCACATTTCATACTCTTCTGGTGTTACCTGGAATCGATCTATCAGCTTCTCAATAACATTTGCTGCAAGAAATTGGAATTTAAATATCGCATCTTGTGAATACTTTTTATTTTTCTCAGTTTTAAAAAATTTGATAAGTTCGTATCGTTCTTTTTCTATTCCACCAAGCCCCAGGTGAAAAAGACACTCTATTTCACTTAGATTTTCTGGATATTTTTCAAATCTCCTATCTCGTTTCTCCTCATAGTCTAGAATTCTTTGAGTATACAGATTAGCAATATAATCAAAGTCGCCTCCCATGATCGCTATCCCAAAATTCTTAAATGCTATAGCACTGAGCATGACATGCTCCCTCGTAAACTGAGAAATTTCTGGAATGTCAGCCATGATCAGGTTTTTACTTATATTTCCAAAGTGTAGTAACTCCCAAAATATTCTCTCGTCATCACCCTTCAAACCATTTCCATTTTCCTGATTTATTCTGTCAAATGAATTTTTGACTGTGCTTTGAGGATCTGAAAACGTGCTGAATTCACGCTCAATGGAATACTGAGTCTGGAGAGTTCTTGGGATCTGATCGTTGTAAGGGCATATCATATTGATCATATCCGCATCATATGCAGTTCTGGTGAGGTTTATTACTCTTTCCCTTTGATCATTGAAGGTGGGATCGGATTGATCAAATAACGACTCTTGGTCGCTCGACATCTTAGCCAAAGATTCAGAATGCTCTTTTCCAAAGTCAGGATCAAGGCCATATGTCGACCCTGGGATTTTGTTACCTTTTTTCGTTTTTATCTTGTCGAGAATGTGCATGAGCTGTGAAGGGCTCAATGAAAATACATCTAGTTTGTCTTCCAAAAATGCATTAAGCAGGTCATTATTATTTTCAAATTCATATGCCTTTTTGTTTTCAGGATTAAAAGTCTTATCAAACTTCTCAGGATCATCGTGTCGCATCATCATGATCGCAGCAGAGTTCATTATTTTTCTAGCTCTCTCCATCTCTATTCCTGTCGAATCTGCCAAATCTTTTGCCATTGCAAGTGCCATCAAAGCAGCACCAACTCCATGACCTTTTTTTTCATTGATGTTTGTTTCATTTTCAACATTGTAAAGAGCCGTCATTTGCTGGTCAAGATCGTGAAGATAATGAAACATTGAAAAAGCGACTAAGTCTTCAAAAAATCCTGGTTTTTCTGGATCAAACTTACCTTTTTCAAGTATTAGTCTCAACATCCACTCTCCAGACTTTTCTACAATGCGAGAATGAGGATGACCATGATGTCCGACTTCCTGACCATTCATTGCAGAGTTCAATTTTGCTCCAAAACTGGTACCGTAATCCATTAATGAAAAACGAAGAGTATTGGCATATGCTTCGGCATAATCTACGACGTCGTACTCCATTCCAAGTTCGTGTTCTTTGGCGTGGATATCAATGACCAAGGGGATACCAGAAAATGGAATCAAATCGTGATGAAAAAGAATCGGTTGTGGTCTATTTGCTTCCATAGCCCATTATAACACGCTAAATATAATATTGTGAAGTAAGTTATGTATATTTTAGGTGAGATTTTTTGGCCCGAAGGCAAAATTCATATTGAAGTTTTAAAATAAATGGATATAATGTCAACTAAATGAGTGCACACGAAGTAGATCCGTACAGAGGGTTTTCACAAATGACTGTGGAGTCTCTTTTTGGTCTTGACAAGAATCGACCTGTTCCAAAATCTCCAGTTCCATTGGGTAATATACTTGAAGTAATGAGTTCGCTTGGATTTCATTTGCCAGAAGTTGAAGTTGTCAGGTTAGGGCTAAATACTCATGGTTGGCAAATGGTAAAACCAGATCCAAATCGTATGCGTTTTGCTCTATTTGTTGGAAATCATCAAAACGTAGATTCACTTCACAATGCCACATCAACGATTCTCACACGCTTAGATGAAGAAGGTAAGCCAAATATTCAAATTGCAAATGTCGCACTTGACTCTGAGGGAAATCGGAGAGTCGTTGCAATGCAGTA
>Ga0100403_1002989_pt1 | contig 12885 bp, 15 predicted proteins | sample CryGeymet201501t_FD_83663 | JGI IMG/M metagenome (GOLD analysis project Ga0100403, IMG submission 83663) | Groundwater microbial communities from Crystal Geyser aquifers in Utah, USA - Crystal Geyser metaG 2015-01t | ecosystem: Environmental > Aquatic > Deep subsurface > Groundwater | place...
CCACCCAGGCAAATTACCAGTTAATTTTATCAGAGGTCATAGAGCTTGACAAGCAAGTTGGGGTTTGATATTAATCTAGCGTGATTATTGTAACAGGAACTATCGCCTACGACTACATTATGGATTTCCCGGGAAAATTCGGAGATCACATTTTACCTAACCAAATCCACAAAATAAACCTTTCTTTTATTGTTAATAAATTTCTCCGTAGACGTGGCGGAACAGCTGGAAACACTTCATATGCGCTTGGACTTTTAGATACAAAACATATTTTATTTTCTTATGCGGGAAAGGACTTCGATGAATATAAAAAAGATTTTAAAAAACTAAATATTTCTACCAAGTATGTTCAAATTGCCTCTAATGTATTTACTACAACCGGATTTGTTATGACCGATAAAACAGATAATCAGATTTGGGGATATTTTTATGGAGCGACAGATTTTGTTTCAAAATTAAAATTGGATACGATTGCCAAAAAAAATGATTTGGTTCATATCGGTCCTTCCGGGACAAAAGGGTCAATTTCTTTTGTTAAACAATGTATAAGACAAAAATTAAGTTATATGTTTGATCCAGGCTTTATCTTAACCGAAGTAACCAACGAAGATCTGGAGTTGGGAATTAAAAATTGTAAATATCTTATCGGTAATGATTATGAAATTGCTTTAGTTCAAAAAAGGTTTAAAAACTGGAAGTCTTTATTTAAAAATAAGATTGTAATTACTACGCTTGGGGGAAAAGGAGCAATAATTGAAGAAAATGGTAATAGTATAAAAATAAAGGCTGCTAAGGCTAGAAAAGTTATTGATCCTACCGGAGCAGGGGATGCCTGGAGAGCTGGATTCCTAGCGGGGATTGAGCGAGGATTTGATCTTAAAACTTGCGGACAGATGGGAGCTGTTGCCGCCAGCTTTGCAGTGGAAGAATACGGAACCCAAGGATTTTTCTTTACCAAAATTCAATTTAAAAATAGGTATAGGCAAAATTACCACTCTATGCTAAACTTGTAAATCCAATGGTAAAAAAATACGACGTTAAAGATTTAAGTTTGGCAAAAGAAGGAAAGCTTAAAATAGAATGGGCAGCTCAGCAAATGCCGGTTTTAAAAAACATAAAGGACCGTTTTGCCAAAGAAAAAACCTTTAAAGAGCTTACAATTGCCGCATGTCTTCATATAACCAGCGAAACAGCGAATCTATTAATTGCTTTAAAAGTCGCAGGTGCAAACATCGTTTGCAATGCTTCAAACCCTCTATCTACTCAGGATTCCGTTGCCGCTTCCTTAGTAAAAGACTTTAACATTCCCACCTTTGCTATTAAAGGAGAGGATAGTAAAACTTACTATCGCCATTTAAATGCTGTTTTAGACTACAATCCCCAGATTACTATGGATGATGGAGCAGATTTGGTACACATGCTTCACACTAAAAGACAAGCTCAGATTAAAGATATTTTAGGCTCATCCGAAGAAACTACGACGGGCGTTATTAGACTTAAGGCAATGGAGCAAGAAAAAGCTTTAAAACTTCCGGTTATTGCAGTTAATGACTCCGACACTAAGCATCTGTTTGATAACAGATACGGCACAGGGCAGTCTACAATCGATGGCGTAATCAGAGCAACCAATTTACTACTTGCCGGGAAAACTCTTGTTGTAGCAGGCTATGGCTGGTGCAGTAAGGGGATTGCGATGCGCGCCAAAGGAATGGGGTCAAACGTAATAGTAACCGAGGTGGACAATGTAAAAGCTTTGGAAGCTGCTATGGACGGTTTTAAAGTAATGAAAATGAAAGATGCAGCCAAAATAGGGGACATTTTTATAAGTGCAACAGGAGATAAACACGTAATCGATTTACCGGCAATGAAATTAATGAAAGATGGCGCGGTAGCTGCAAATTCCGGACATTTTGATATTGAAATTGACATGACCGGACTTGAGAAAATAAAAAAAGGCAAAAAAAGAATTAGGGAATCCTTAGATGAATATATAATGCCTTCGGGCAAAAAACTTTATGTATTAGGGGAGGGGAGACTGGTTAATTTAGCTGCAGCAGAGGGACACCCCGCAGAAGTTATGGATATGTCTTTTGCAAATCAAGCTCTAGCTGCAGAATATTTTGTTAAAAATAAAGGGAAACTGGAAAACAAGGTTTATGTTTTACCTAAAAAGCTGGATCAGGAAGTTGCCAAGCTTAAACTAAAAGCAATGGGAATTTCTATTGATATTTTAACCCCTGAACAAAAAAGATATTTATCCTCATGGAACGAAGGAACAAAATAGTTATTAGTTATTAGTTAGCTCAGCGGAGTAACCGGCGGTTTTGATCGTTTTGATAACATCCTTGTCACTTAATTTCGAAGAATCATATTCCACTTCTACCATACCTTTGGCAAAATTGGTTGAGGCGGATTTTACACCTTCCGTATCTTCCAATTCACCATCTATATTTATTGCGCAACTTATGCAGTGCATTCCGTCAATTTTAAAGCTCTTCTTAACCATATTATCTTCTAGCCTCCGACCGCCAGGGGTTGGCGCACAAAAAATTAGAGCACGTGAATTACTCCACGATACATTCCCATGCTGCACATAAAAGCAATATCAGTCTTCTCATTTGGAGTCTTAAATGTTACCGTATCCGTTTGACCGGTAGAAACTACTTTTTGAACACCGAGGGAAGGAATTGTAAATGCCTGAGCACAACCACTACCACCATCATTTTTAAGATGAAGAGTTATATTTGTACCTGCTTTGGCAGTTAACTCGTTAGGAGTGTATCCCGCCGAGCTTATTTCTATGTTTAAATTTGTTGTAGACTGTGCATTTGCAACGAATGGCTCGGGAGCACCGTCACAAAAACTAACCGAACACCACACACCATTTACAAAATTTTCAACTGTATATTTACTACCGGTTAGAGCTATTGAATTATTTAAGTTAAAAATTGCCAAAATTATAATTGCAAAAGCCAAAACCCTCATAAATTTTCTTTGAAAGATATCCCCAAGTTTGGTAGCAAAGAAACCTAAAAGAAAAAAGACAGGAGATGTTCCAAGTACGAAAGCAAAAAGAATTGCCGCACCTGTAACCGCACTTCCCGAAGCAATAGCGAATGCCATTATAGCCTGCGTTGTTCCGCAAGGAATAAAAATTGTAAAAGCTCCCAGAATTGCCGGTGCAAAAATATCTTGACTCTTAGATTCCTTGCGGATTAGACGGGTTAAAAATTTTGGTGGCTGAATTATAAAATACCTAAATATTGGGTGTACGTTAAGAATACTTAGCGAACTGCCAATCATAAATACCGCAACCACAACCTGCATTGCAATTTTTAGTGTAAGAGATAATTGAAAAAGCGACCCAAACCATCCCAAAAGTAACCCTAATACGGTATATACTGCAAGTTTTGCAATTAAAAAAGCAAGAATTGGTAAAGCATTTCCTTTAGCAGCTTTTTCTTTAAGATGTTCTTCTTCGCGCTGAGCAATTGTTGCTGCAAGCAGTCCTCCTTGAACGGCTGCGCAACTTAATCCACCTGCTAAAAGTCCTGTTATAAAAACCGTTATTAATTGATTCATATTTTTGCCCCTTTTAATCTTAAAGAATTTGTAACGACCGATATTGAGCTCATCGCCATTGCGGCAGATGCAAAAATAGGATTAAGGAGTATATGAAACAGGGGATAAAGAGCACCCATCGCAACAGGAATAAGAATTATGTTATATCCAAAAGCCCAGAATAAATTCATTTTTATAGTAGACATAATCCGCTTAGAAAGTTTAACAGATTTTGCAATTGTCCGCAAATCCGTATTAACAAGTGTAATATCGGCTGCTTCTATTGCAACGTCCGTGCCTGTTCCCATAGAAATTCCGATATCCGCAGCCGCTAAAGCAGGTGCATCGTTTATTCCGTCTCCAACCATACCGACAATTTTTCCTTCGGCTTGAATTTTACGAACTTCCGCTTCCTTATCTTGTGGCAAGACTTCCGCTATAACCCGATCTATTCCAATTTGTCCAGCAATTGCATCTGCAGTTCTTTGATTGTCTCCGGTAACCATTACAACCTCTATTCCAAGTTTTTCTAAGGCTTCGACCCCCTCTTTTGCAGTATCTTTAATTAGATCTGCAACTGCGATAAGTCCTCCCAATTTTCTATCAATACCTAACATCATCACAGTCTTACCCTCTTTTTCAAGTAATTGAATCTGATTTTCAGCAATATTAACATCAATTTTTTCTCTTAGCATTAACCTTCTATTTCCAAAGAAAATATTTTGACTATTAATAATTCCTTCAATTCCGTGTCCCGATATTGCTTTAAAACTTTTTATTTCCGAAAGTTCTATTTTTTCTTCAGCCACTCTTTTCAAAATTGCTTCTGCTAAAGAATGTTCCGATCCTTTTTCCAAAGAAGCTGCTAAAGCCAATACATTTTCTTTTGAATATTTATTAAGAGGAACTAAATCTGTTACTTCGGGTTTTCCTTTAGTCAAAGTTCCGGTTTTATCAAAAATAATCGTATTTATTTTATGAGCGGTTTCCAGACTCTCGGCATTTTTAATTAAAATACCGTTTTCCGCACCTTTACCTGTTCCTACCATTATTGCAGTTGGAGTAGCCAGTCCCATGGCACACGGACAAGCGATAATTAAAACCGCAACCGTATTTAAGAGCGCTTTTAAAAGAACCGGGGAGGGACCAAAATCAAACCAAACTACAAAAGTTGTAATTGCAAGCATAATAACTATTGGCACAAAATAAGCAGAAATTGTATCTGCCAAACGCTGAATCGGCGCTTTGCTTCCTTGAGCTTCCTGAACAAGCTTTACGATTTGACTAAGCATTGTATCCTGACCAACTTTACTGGCTTTAAATAAAAACGAACCGGATTTATTTATAGTTGAACCGATTACACTGTCTCCTTTTTCTTTATCAACAGGCATGCTTTCTCCCGTAACCATTGCTTCATCCACTGATGATTCTCCCTCTGTAATTACTCCATCTACGGGAATTTTTTCTCCCGGTCGTACCCTTAAAATATCTCCAATTTGAACTTGCTCAACAGGGACATCCATTTCCTTCCCGTCTCTTAATACACGTGCCGTTTTTGCGGCAAGACCAATTAATTTTTTTATTGCTTCGCTTGTTTTTCCTTTTGCTCTAGCTTCTAAATATCTGCCCAAAAGAATAAGCCCAATAACAATTGTAGAGACATCAAAATATGGCATTGTTTCAAGTCCTGACTTAGCAATAAATTCCGGGAATATAGTAACAACTGCGGAATAGAAAAAAGCAACCGAAGTTCCCAACGCAACCAACGTATCCATGTTGGCAGTTCTATTTTTTAATGCAGGAATTGCCGCCTTATAAAAAGAAAATCCTGCCCAAAATTGTATTGGGATTGCAATTATAAATTGAACTAAGTAGTTTTGAAGAAGGGCAGGGGAGTAATTTACAAGCCCGGGAAAACTTCCCCAGACAATTAAGGCACCAAAAAACAAACTAAAAAAAGCTTTAAATTTTAACGAATCTAATTCTTTAGATTTTGATATTTTTTCTTTTTCCGTATCTTTTTCAATTACCAAAGCCTTATAGCCTGCGTTTGCAACAACAGAAAAAATAATATCATTTGAAACAAGTTGGGGATCAAAATTAACCGATGCTGTTTCGGTTGCAATATTCACATTTGCATCAATAATCCCTTCTGTTTTTTTAAGCGCCCGTTCAATTACACCTACACACGAAGCGCAATGCATTCCTTTTATTGAAAAAATTTTATTTAAATTTACCATTATTTAACAATTACCTTTCCATGAAACATATTCATTCCGCATCTAAATGAGTATTCTCCTTTTTTAGAAGGATTTAATTCAATAGTTACTCTTTTATTTAAAGGAAGATATCTTTTTATTTTAAAATCAGGAAATATAACTTCCTCAAGACAACTGTTGGAATCTTTTCTTAAAAAGTTAATTATAATTTTTTTATTTACTTCCAGAGAAATTAAAGAAGGGGAATATCCACCATCAACAATAATGTCAATAGATCCATTTGCCTTAATTTCCTTTTCTTTTTTAAATAAAAAAAACCAGTATGTAAAAACGATGCCAAAAGCACCTATAATTGTGACAATTACTTTATCCATTTATTTTTTTGGGTTATTTATTTTCTGATACAAATACACTGCTAGAAGTACAAGTACAATCCAAACAGTTGCTCCAATCAGAACGTGAAATAATCCAAAATAAGAAGAACCATAGGCTCCTTCCATCATATCTGAAAAACCATATCCCATCATAGAATACACACCTCCTTTATTCATAAGTCTATTATTAGAGTAGCATCCACTCTGTCTTTTTCCTATTGCAATATGATACTCATTTTCATCCGCATTCATTCTTGATTGCATCATTTTGTCCATATACAAATGGTTTTCAGAACTTCCTGCCATTTGCCCCATAAAATACTCTCCAAGTTTTTCAAAATTCTCATCATCTAAGGAATCACAACTTATTTTTTTATTCTTTAAATTATTATAAATCTCTTTTCCTAAGCTTTCTTCTTGCTTAGTTTTTGCAATTTCATCAGCAGTTATTTCTTCATTGCCATTTGAGTTTAAACCATCTATCATCTGTGCACTTACAAAAGATAGAGGATGTGTTACAAAAATTACTGCCAATTCCAACATTAATATAATCAAATATTTTTTCATAATTATTTTGTTTTCTTAATTACACTCATTACTTCTGAAATTGCCTGCTTTTGTTCACCGCGTTTTATGGCATCTGATACACAAGTTAAAAGATGATTCTCCATAATAAGATTGTCAGCTTTTTTTAAGGCGCTTTGAACTGCTTGAGACTGATGAACTATATTTATACAATACTCGTTTTCTTCTGCCATTTTAACTACTTTTTCCATATGACCTTTAGCAATTTTGAGTCTATGAATTATTCTTTCTTTTTGATCTTTAGGTTTATACATAATAATCTCCCCCTAGGGGATAAGATACTCTAATTTAGCGTACTTATCAAGTCTACATCTTTTTAAAAAGAAGATAAATAAATAAAACAAGGATTGCTAAAAAGGAAATGTTTATAAAAACATTGTTACCAAATAGGTTTGCCGCATAATCTGCCGAATCTTGAATTGTTTTTGTAAAATTTTCACTTTTTACCATTGAAAATTTACCTTGATAATTTAAAACTATAGTAAATACACCTGTCACAAAAAATATCGCAGCTGCTATTAAGTTTGCAAGTAGAATTGTATACGTTTTTCCAAAAAGCTTTATAAAAAATACTGGCTTTCTTAAGGATTTAATTTTATCTATCTTTCCGTTTAAGAATAATGAAATTAGTAAAAGAGGTGTAATCATTCCCAAAACATAGGCTATGCCTATTAATGTTGCACCAAAAAAAGTTGGGGATAGAAAAGCAAAAGTTAAGATTCCAACTAAAACAGGCGCACAACACGCACTGGTTATTCCAGAGAATATTCCAAGTATGAAAACCGATAATGTATCGACTTTACCTTCTTTTTGTTTTCTTGTAATGCCTGGCATTGGCATCTTAATTCCTAGAAATGTAATTATAGAAACCAATATAAGCATTATTCCACCAAGGTAATACACACTATCATGAAATCTAAAAAGATATTTTGAAATAAGTGAAATTCCTATTACAGCAGGAAATAGCGTTACAAAAATTCCAAGACCATAAATAAGAGTCATTAGGAGTACTTTTTCTTTTTCCTTAAAAACGCTTCCTAAATAAGCAGGAAGGAGAAAACTAATGCAGCAAGGGGCAAAAAGTGCGACTATTACTGCAAAAAAGGCAGCTATAAGCGATGTTTGAAATAATACTGTTTCCATACCTATGCTCCGCAGCTACCTCTGGATTTTTGACCCGGCCAGGAAAGACCTTCCGCTTCTTTTGCTATGACTGCATACCCTTGACCACTTGAGAATGTCTTTGATAATAGCTCTTTAGATGAAATCTTAGTGTAGTCACGCCCAGCTTTTTCAAAATGATAAGCAATATCAAAATATGTTTGCGGGAACCATAATGCATTAAATTTTAAAGCCGTATCGTAAATTTGTTCTTTAGAATAATTTTGAGAAACCATAAGCTCAATTAAAGCAAGCATTGCCATACCGTGATTACAATCAGGAAAAGCAGTTGAATTACCACAGCACGGTCTATAAACATTTCCTGCAATTTCCTCAACCAGTTTTTGCTGTTTATCATCTAATTTAAAATAGGTATTTTTGCTGTAATAACTCATTGCATCGCTTACTCCAAGCGTATACCCACCAGTAGAGGCAAAGTTTGCTGGATTATTGTCACTAGCTGTTTGCATATCACCTTTATCTAAAATGTCATTTTTATTTGCAAGACCAAGTCCCCAAAGAACATTTAGCCAGAAATGAGCATTGCCTTCATTAAGTTCAATTTTTTGATTACTTCCATCTAAGTATTTTTCTACATCAGAAGGCATAGTATCTGAACCAGTTAAAGATTGTGCAAGTTTTGTTTTATCAATTACTCCATCTTCAACTAATTTTTTCCCCAAATCTCCCCAGGAAATACTAAAACTGTATCCTTTATCTGAAATTACTTTTTTCTCAAGCACCAATAGATCATAATCATTTTGAGCTGTCTTTTCAGCAGATTCAGATGACACATTATTTGTACTAACTTTTCCTTTTGCATTATTTGATAGCTGATTTGTAAGTGCTCCTAATAAAAATGTTGCAAATAATAACAACACTAATAATAATGAGTTTATGTTTCCAGTCTTTGTTTTAACTCTTCTACGAATCTGTTCTTTCATTTAACTACTTCTCCTTCAAAATTAAATTCTACATAGGGATGATCAGGGTCATTTGTTTCGATACTTACTGTTCTTGAAATTGGACCAACGCCTTGCGGTCCATGATATTGTGCATCAAATTCCGCAACTATCTCAGCACTTTCACCTGGTTTTAAAATACCTTTCCAATCAGATGGCTGAGACATTCCCTTCATACCAAAACGTTCACTATTGTCATTGCTACTTTTAAATAAAACTTTTGTACAAGCACAAGATGTGCTTAAGTTAGCAATTTCTAAGTCTTTTGTGCCAATATTTTTAATAGGGAATGAATGAGGCACTACTCCTTTGTCATAAATTATATTCCCAAGATTTTTCGAACTATGATCTATTTGAATTTTTGCCCCAAGAGTTTTTTCAATTACTGCTTTTGAAGATCCATTTCCAGCAAACACTATTGCAAATCCAACTACTGCTACGATAAAAATAATAATACTTATAATAAATTTCTTATTCATTATTAGCTCCCCCAGGGGGGGATATAAAAAGTCTAACATAGGCTAGGGGATTTATGTCAATAGGCAATTTTGCTATAGGATAGAATCTATGTTTTTGATTTTTTTGTAAAGGGTGATATAATTTATTTTGCAAAAGCCGAGATAGCCAAGGTGGTCAAGGCGCCTGTCTGAAGAACAGGTTATTTCAGTTCGACTCTGGATCTCGGCACACTTCGGCTCGCTTTATATCACAATAGATTGCTTCGTCAAAGAGCACTTCAGTAGTGCACGCACTGATATAATAAAATAAGAATAGTAGTCATGTCGTAGCACTCTTCTTTGAAGAGAAACAAAAAGAAGTAAGCGAATGACGTGACATATAAACATATGTTCTACATCTATATTCTTCAAAGCAAACTTGATAATAAACTTTATACAGGCTTTACGGGAAATTTAAAGAAAAGATTATCTGAGCATAATGGCGGGGAAGTTATTTCAACTAAGAATCGAAGACCTCTTGAGCTAATTTATTACGAAGCTTACAAAGAGAAAAGCAATGCTTTAAAAAGAGAAAAATTTCTAAAAACAACAAAAGGAAAATTGCAATTGAGAAAACAGATATCAATATAAGTTAAACTAAGTCATTTTTTTCTCTATGCTATAATTCCGATTAAATGAAAGAAGATTCAATTGAATACATACAACAAGTCGGACTTTTAAGCGAAGAAGCTTCGAAGATTTATAGAATGAAGCCCGATGGACCAAGTAGGGGGCTAAGAAAAGACTGGAAGCTGGCCTACGATATCGCTGACAAAACGCAGAAGCAGAAATTAACTGAAATTCGGCACTGCATCAGAAGAGGAGAGCGAGTAAGAGAAACAAACCCGTCACTTTTTGAGACAATTGCTGTAGTATTTGAAGTAATTCCAGATATCGCAGCCCGAAATTTTTTGTCTGACGTAGCAATCAGTTGCGCAGATTCCTTCCAAACCCCGGAAGAAAATGCTGATGAAGTTATCGCAACGGCAATGGGTACTTTAGATTGCCTAATAGAAAGAGAGGGAAGCTTTAGTACTGCTAGTGGAAAGTTGTCTAGTGTAACTCTCGAATCTGTAATCACTGCTGTTTTAGAAGGAGCAATAAAAATTCCCACCCCGCATAGACCTTAGATCTAATTATCAACTTTTCGAACTTCCAATTTTTTTCCTTTTTTTAACACCTATTAATTAATTTTTAATCCAGTGCATTTATCGTTTGACTCCTTCTAGAAAGGTGGTATGTACACTTAAATATCCGACACTTGGTATTGTTTCAGAAATTCATTAGGAGTCATCATGTTTAAACTCATATGCGGTCTCTTGTTATGATAATACATCAAATAATCACTTAATTCTTTCTCTAGGCTAGAGATATCATTTTGCTTGTATTTACTCCAACCTAAACATTCTTTTCTAAGTGATCTGTTAAAACTTTCGATATATGACTGTTCATTTTTCTTGTATGGTCTAGCTACTCTAAATCTATCCGCATATTTAAAGACATTTAATCTGAATTCAGTTTTAAATTCAGATCCTCCGTCGGTTTGTAGTAGCTTGGCATGATTAAATCTATTGTTAAAAGAAATGATTAGAAAATCTAACCCATCTTTCGCAGTAAGAGATGCATATAATTTAACCGACACCTCTTTAGTAAATATATCTACACCAGTAAAGGCAAAAACCTGTCCAAAGTCAACCGTATCCATCTGGATTACTTCTCTGGGATTAAAAGCTTCAGGGACCAAGCCTCTGGGCTGATTCTTCTTCCATTTAGATCTTAATTTGTATTTTTCTGCCAATATTTTGTAAATAGTTGTCGTAGATAACTCAATTCCATAGTCATCTAACAGAAACTCTTTGATCTTTTGCCCGCAACAGTCTCTGTTGTCTTCTCTTAATCCGTAGACTCTGGATTTAAGTAATCCATCAATCTTTCTTTTACTTCTCTCACCTTTTTTAGCATTAACATATTGTTCTAAAAACTCTAATAATCCAAGCTCTTGAATACCTTTAATCCAGACATGGACCGTTTCTCTGGTAACCCCTAATTGATTGGCTATATGGGCTTTAGGAACAGCTTGTTCGAAAAGCTCCCCGGCTAACGTAATCTTTGTTAATTGATTCACTTCCATATTGTACTAGAAGTGTCGGATATTAAACTTTAATTAAGCGAAAGGTTGACAAACAGATTAATCTTCGTTAAAATGCTAAGCTCCGGGTTAAAAAACCGGAGAAAACGATGGTACAAGGCATAATTACAAGCGTATTACCGCTTTTGGCACTACTACTTGTAAACAATAATCAGGCCACAACAAGCTCTCAAAGCCCCATAAACCACAAGATCCTCTCCGAAATCACTAGGCATCAAAAAGCCTATGTGGTTAAAGAGCATGATACTCTTACAAGTATCGCAAGTAATTTTTATGGAAAAGAAGAATATGCCGTTTTAATCCTAAACGACAACTTTTGGATTAAGGATCCAAATACCATTGAAACAGGCTGGAAACTAAAAATGAGAAGTCAAATTCTCGAACCAGACGATTTAAAAGATATAAAAAAAGCAAAAGATGCAATTAATAAAATCGAAATCGCAGAGGCAAAATATATATATAGCGGTAGTCTTAATAAGCAACCATTTGTTGCGACAGTAAAATATATTCAAAGCATGCCAGCATTAGTTCAACAAGCCGATTCTACCGGTTATGATGAAATTTACAAGCAGGCAGGAGAAAAATATGGAGTTCCATGGCAAATTCTTTACGGTCTGCATTTAACCGAAACCGGACAAAGAGATGGTGTTATTTATAATGGTCAGGGATCCGGGGCTAGGGGACCAATGCAGTTTATGCCGGGAACATTTATTGCCTATGCAGCCGATGGAGACGGAGACGGCGTTCCGAATATTGATAACGCTAAAGACGCAATTTATACTGCCGCAAATTATTTAGCAAAACACGGATCTTTAAACAATGGACTAAGGTCTTATGGTGGAAACACCCCCGGAGTCTTATCCGCTGCACGAACCAAAGGCTTCGATCAGTAATAATTTACTGAATTTTAGTTATCAATTCTTGATTTCTAACCTGCCCGTCATCATTTTGCGGAGGAAATTGCAGGCGGACCAAATCTAAATTTTTAGTTTATGTTTTTCCAAATTTAGCTGTTTTCTCTTCTAGAGAAGATTTCATATATTAAAAATGTTATGGCGATCCCGTTAACGGGCTATCCTACTGCCGATCCTTTATTCATAGCATTTTTAAATTGAATGAGGGTTAAGACGTAATTATAAATTTTAATCTGATTTTTACCGGTTGAAAAGACTTATTGATTGGGGTAACATAAAATTATGATCAATGATAATAACAACTTATTAAGTAAGATAGAGGATTTAATAGATAAAAGAGTGAGTACTCTTGAAACAAGAATAGACAAAAAATTAGAACCAATTAAGCAACAGTTGAGTACTCTTGAAACAAGAATAGACAAAAAATTAGAACCAATTAAGCAACAGTTGAGTACTCTTGAAA
>Ga0100403_1002990_pt1 | contig 12876 bp, 19 predicted proteins | sample CryGeymet201501t_FD_83663 | JGI IMG/M metagenome (GOLD analysis project Ga0100403, IMG submission 83663) | Groundwater microbial communities from Crystal Geyser aquifers in Utah, USA - Crystal Geyser metaG 2015-01t | ecosystem: Environmental > Aquatic > Deep subsurface > Groundwater | place...
CTCATAGCCAGGCTTTTCAGATTAGCCTGATATGTACTACGTGTCTGCTTAAGGGGGATCTCTTTTGCAGATGATAAGCCTAAATATTAGGTTTTCCTTTACTTGGGCTTATGGTTAAAATACTACCTTTCTTTTTTTAACCACCCCCTTTTTAACCGACACACAACGAATTTAAAACAAAGAGCGAAACTTAATGAAATTAGAATTTGAATATTCCGATCAGGCTATGGAGCTTGCTGAGGCGGCAATTGCAGCAAAGCATCCTGATAAGAAGATATTTATTGAAATTGAAGATGATCCTGATCTTCTATGGTTTGAAACGGATATCCCCAGCTTGAATTATCTTATCTCAGGACATTATTGGGGAGATAAATCCGGGTTTGCTTTAGGTAAGTTATATAATTTCTTTGGTATGGAATCAACAGGAAAGACTGCAATGGCCGCATATCTTGCAGGTCTTATATATTCCTATGGTGGTAATGTAGCATGGAATGATGTAGAAAGATCGGTTGTGCCCGAATATATGAAAAGGGCTTATAATCTTAATATGTTAGATCTGAAAAGAGTAAAATGGGCGGAACCGGATACTTCTGAAGAAGCTCTAGATATTACAGAGGAATTTGCCAAAAATAAAGCGGTATCTGTAATAGTTAATGACTCTGTTAATGCTATGTCTACTGAAGGAGATATGGATAAAGGAAATAGCGACAATCCGAAAGTGGCAGCTATTGCCGCAAAATGTTCCATGCATTTTCCTAGAATAATCAAAAGCGCTAACGATAATAAGGTAAGCTGTATTTATATTAATCAACTCAGAGATAATATTGTCACTTTTGGCGGTATTATGAAATCGATCGGTAAAAAAACATCTGGTGGAAATGCTATGTTGTTCTATCCTCATTGCAGTATCGGCTTTAAGAAGATCAAAGACTTTACACAGCCTATTAAATATCCAGATGGCTCCAAAGCTGACGAATGGATAGGCGGGCTGATCGAACTTGAAACCGGGAAGAATAAGCTTGCTGTGCCGCATAAGGTAATTCAGCTTCTGCTCATCGCTGGAGAGGGTTTCTCACGCGAGGCAGACATTATCATGCTTGCGCTTAGATATGGGCTCATGAGCCTTCCTAAGGGCTCTGCGTGGATTAAATATAATGATGTCAACTTTGCACAGGGGTTAAATGCTTCCAGAAAGAAATTAATGGCAAAACCCGAGATATGCGAGGAGATTTGGCAGAAGCTAAAGCCCTTACTTGAACCAGGGGTAAATGAAGAAACAGGAGAAATACTTAACGCTGTTAAAGAACTTCCGGACAGCCTTCTTGAAGTAAAAGAAGAAGCTCAGCCGGCAAAAAAGGAGAAACCTACCCCGCATTCAAAGAAAGGCAAAAAGGCAGCATGAGAAGTATAGATGAAATTGCTAAATATATTAAGAACTGGCGGATAGGTAAGGGATTTAAAACTCCAAGTTCTCTTGATACTGCCGAAGAGCGTGATAGTATGCTGGGTAAATTAATGCTTGTAGTTACCGAAGTAGCTGAAGCTGCCGAGGCAGTACGAAAAAACGATCTTAATAATTTCAGGGAAGAACTTGCCGATACTACCATACGTATACTTGATATAACATCCTCTATGGGTATAGATCACGAGGCTGATATTGCCCAAAAAATGAGAGAAAACGAAAATCGCGCGTATCTTCACGATAAACACACTACAATTTAGAGTACAATAAAATTAAAGATTAAGAAAACCCGAGTTCCACTGAACCACTTGGGTCTGGGCTAGGCCCTCAAGCGTTAACGTAAGCCAATAGACTAAGCGTAGCTTGAGAAGTTTCTCTAGATGGAGAAACATGTCACTGAACCACAAAAAAGGCTTTGACGAAAGCCTTCGGACAGCCGAGAAATCTCTCCTTGAGCGGAGGGATAGGTCACTGAACCATAAAAGATCAATATTTTGCGGAAATGAGCAACCGCTTAGATATGTACATAAATATGTACTTAAGTATATGATCGATAATAAAAGCAGCTTGCGATGATTTTTTAAGGTATGCGCCATGAAAAATTTGAGCGTTAAGCTGCTTTTTCTTTTTCAATAAGGAAACCATATGGAAGAGATAGGAACAAAAAAAGAGCAGCTTGAAGCACTTTCTCAAGCTATAAATGATTTTACTAAAAATAACTATTCAGAAGATTGGCGCCTTGGCAGTATGCATCATATGCTTTATGGGGGATCGTTTGATTCTAATATAATGGTAATACAAGCAAAATGCGACCGCCCCGAAATATATTGGGGAGAAAGAGAAGGTTTGCATCATGGTTTTACTATGTATAGTCCGTCAGGCAACATGTTTAAAAGAGCGGCAAAAAAGGCTAAATATGATGAAGAGAATGATTTTTTCTATGCTTCTTTAGTACCGTTTTATCCTATTGCAGGACAGATGTTCAACGAGAAAACCGTAGGTGAATTTGCCTGGATTCTGGACAGCTTAGTAGAGATAATCTGCCCCAAATATATTATACTTTTGGGATATGACGTCTTTACTTATGTAGTAGGCGAAATAGATAAAGTCTCTTTTTGGAATATGACATTAAATAATAAAATGCTTAATATGGATGATTATTTAATTGTACCGCTTGAAGATCCATCACTTATAGATAACGAAGATATACTTAAGAAGAAAAGATTCTTTGGTACGCTTAAATTACTCAATTTACATACAAGGCTAATATAATATGACAGAAGATATAGAATCAGCTGAAAAACCAATAGCGCAACGTCAGTTTTATTTACTTCGCGATATTGAATCCGGCACAATCATAGCTTTACATGCCAAATACTTTACGGAGCTTGTTGGCGGCGAAGGCGCTCTTGACAGAAGAATTTATCCCTGTTTAAGACTTGAAAAAGAAAGCCTTGCTCTTGTTAAGTATCCAATGTTTAAACCTAAAGTATTTGTTGGTGTAAAAAAGAAAAAGATATTTCAGCGCCTAAAAAGCGACATTATTTATGCCGCGGATAAAAACAGCTATATACAGGCGGCAAGCCTTAAACTTTTTGACAATCTTTCGGATGATGGCTTTTACTTTAGCCGTGAAGAAGGTATTGATATTGCTTCAGAAGAATTAATAGATGAGTATTATGAAAGAGTCAACCCGCAAAGGGGCAGAACTATTAGTAAATGAGACAATTAAACAGTTTGGCTATCATCCTTTCGATCTAAAACTACATTCAAAAAAAAAGATAGTTGCCAAATGTAAAATTTGTGCTAGGGTGTATCTTTTACGTTACGCCGACTACAATAAACGCGATTCTACATGTAGTAACTTTTGTGGTTCGATTAAAAATAATAAAGACTATTATAAAGGCTTACTTAACCCTTATTTTAATACTAATGATCTTGCATTAAAATATAAAAAGACAAGAGCGGCAATTTATACTAATCGCTTATACTTTAAAAAATATGAAAAAAATAACGACCCAGATAGACTCAAAGAGATTCTTCGATATATTTCGAAGTGATTATGTTTCCTTTAAGATAGCAACAGCTGACTTAATTGATAATTCCATTGAAGCCGATACAAGTTATGTCCATATCAAAACTAATGAACAAGAACTTTTTGTTCTTGATGATGGCAAAGGCTTTACAGAAGCAGAGCTTATCAAGGCTCTTAACTTTGCTGGTGAAAATAATCACGATAAAGGATCGCTTGGTAAATTCGGAATCGGTATGAAAGTATCAGTCCTTTCCTTCTTTGATGAACTATCTATTTATAGTAAAAAAGATAATGTATGGACAGGCGGCAGGCAAAACATAGAGACTATCAAAAAAGAAGGTTTCTATGCCGAAGTCTTCTCAGAAGAAGATATACCCCAAAATATTAAAGATTATATGTCCGGTATGACCCACGGTACATTAATTACAGGCGTCAAACCTATCAGCAAGGATATGTATGTAAGGGCGAATCAAGATAATTGCCTTTCTAAATATCTTGGGCACGTATATAGAAAAATACTTGCTATGGGTAAACTTAAGATCTTTATCAATAGCAAAACAGTAGAAACGATCGATCCATTATATTTAAAAGATAAGAGAACTAGAATACTAGATAATTCTGGTATTTATAAAATTATGGATAATGATATAAAGATCGTTTTCTCTCTTATTCCTTATGAATATGCTACAAGTAGATCTAATGGCTTTTATCTTGTTCGTAATGGAAGAGAAATAGCTACTGCCGAAAAATTACATCCACTTTTAGCCAGGGGCTTCTCAAATCTCGATAACCTTAGGATCGAACTCTCCTTTGATGGATCTCTTGACCCTTATATTAATCTGAATTATAAGAAAAATGCAGTTAACCTTTCGCCTGAGTTCCTCTTTCAGTTCGGCTCCATAGTTGAGCCGGTATTTAAATCTCTCCATTTAGAGGGGCAAACGCCTTTAGAGATCAAGCTGCCAAGAAAGAAAAAAGAAAATGGATCGTTTGTCGATAGGCTCAAGAGTATCCATGGAAAGATCAGCATTCAGAGAGAGAGCTTCGGTCAATCCGGACCTTTATACTCTGTGTATCCTGGTAAGAGTTCTACTAGAGTAGTAGTTAATACTGATCATCCGTTATGCCTGTCATAGAAGTACGCCCCGGAAAAAATACATACACACAAGGAAAACACCTATGGAAAAAATATCATCAACAACGTTTTCTCTAATGTCTGGTTTTACACTTATTGGAGAATCCGAGGACTATTCGAGTGTTCGCGTGTGGAAAGCGCCGAACAGTATTAATAATTACGTTATCGCCAATAAAGACGATAGCGTATATATTCTTTGTTCATCTTTTGAAGAGACAATTAGTGTATTCAATAAACAGGTTAATAAAGAAAGACTTAAACATAAAGAAAGCGAAGAATATGGATCTCCAGAATGAACTAGCGATTAACGCAGAATTTAATTTAAATGCATATTACAATATAGCTATGGAAAAATCCGCTATAGTTAGACGATATATTGAAGAAGCTATTAACTTTAGTGAAAGTAAACTTACTAAAGATAAAACCTTACAGAACTATTTATCAAGGAAAACATTCGCCCGAGAATATAGAACTATTAGATATTCCGGGCCTAGAGAAATAGGACATACTTCAGCAGCTTTAATTTGGCCTTATGTAAGTGATTCAATTTGTTTCTATTATACTCCCAAATATTCTTCTTTATATTGGAAATCCAGAGGTATAGCCGAATATGTTAATGCGAACATGAATATGGAGAATACGGCACACGCTTATGGCAAAACACAGAAAGCTTTAAGAGGGCATCGGCGCATAGATTATGTTATAGTCGATGACGCCAATATGTTAGACCCTTTAGAATTTGAAAAAATATATGATATAACTCTTGATTTTCAAGAGAGGATCCCTTTTTATATCTTCTTAGGATAATACAATGGATTTCACTCCACTTCATACCCATAGCCACTTCTCTATAAGAGATGCTATTAGTAAGATTCCCGATTTAGTAACTCAGGCAAAATTATTTAAGATACCGGGCATTGCTCTTACCGATCATGGTACATTATCTGGAAGTATGCAATTCTATAAAGAATGTATTAAACAGGGGATTAAGCCTATTTTAGGAGCAGAGCTTTATATCGCCCCGAAAAGCCGTTTAGATAAAGATAGCGCCAATAAATACCATCATATTACTGTCATTGCTATGAACAATAAGGGATGGAGCAATTTATGCACGCTAGTATCCGAATCTTTTAAGCGTGAATCCCTATACTATAAACCCAGAACTGACAGAGAACTTCTACGAAGATATAATGAAGGACTGATCGTTCTTTCTGGATGCTTGGCGTCTTCACTATCCGCTGCAATCCTAGAAGATCATAAGATAGATTTTACTGATGAAGATGGTAATAAAATTCAGAGCACTAAGATCGAATGTGCTGAATGCACATTAGACGAGCCTTGTGAAAAACATAAAAAAGAAAGTTATCTTGATATTATACGCTGGTACAAATCTATATTCGGTGATAGATACTATTTAGAAATTCAGAATCACCGGTTAGCAAGCGAAGATATTGTACGCGAAGTACTTCTTAATACCGCCGAAAAGGAAGGTATTAAAGTAGTTGCGACAGGTGATACTCATTTTGTTAAAGCCGAAGATAAGAAAGCCCACGACTTAATGTTAGCGATCCGTAATAAAAAATCTATCAAGGACCCGACATTCTCCGGCTATAATGGAGATGGGTATTATTTGCCTGATCGAAACTATTTATTAGATAGGTTCTCTGACTGTAAATTTGCCATTACTAATACTATGGAGATTTATGAAAGGGTTAATATTAGCTTTAACTTCGGAGATTTTCGGATCCCCAGTATAGTCCAAAACATTAGAGAAGAAGATAATATCTTTAAGAAAATGGTTTGGGAAGGGATGGAAAAACGCTTTTCGAGCGGCACTGTTCCTAAAATCTACATAGATCGCCTTGCTGAAGAAGTAAAAACAATAACTCAAATGACATATCCCAGTTACTTTATGATGGTAGCTGATTTTATAAGTAAAGCTAAAGAAAAAGGAATACCTATAGGCCCTGGGCGTGGATCAGCTGCAGGAAGCTTAGTCTCTTATGCCTTAGGTATTACTAATATAGATTCAGTTAAATATGGTCTTAGCTTTAGCAGGTTCCTTAATAAAGGAAGATGCGCTATCCCCCAAATAGATTTTGAAGAATATCCTTTTGAAAAATGGAAAGACGAACAGAAGAAATGAAATTACTATCTATCGTATCAATATATGTTGCTAAATTATGTAGCTTTTGGCAATGGTACTTTAAAATAAGAAGAGATCTATTTCACTATTTGTTATGTAACCTTTTTAAATATCCAGAAGGGCAAATATTCAATTTCTGGGTAAGGCTTATGAGGCTAATCATATTGCCCCTAAATACAGTTGGGTATATCATGGCAAATAAATACAGCCTTTATAAATTTGAATCCGATACTTATGAAATTGAAGGAATGAAATATAGCGGCATTTTTTTTAGAGCCTTTGGACCGGACGGATTCGAAGAAGGGGCAATCTTCCAGATCGTTAACAGGCTTGACGAATGTATCACAATAAGAAGAGTAGAAAAAGAGTAAATCAATGAAAATACCAGTATCGGCACTTAAAGATTTTGCAAAGAAATACGATCTTACACATACTTTGTTATACGCATACGATAGCAAAACTAATAATCAACATATAGTGACTTATGGATGCGATGCTGAAAAATGTATTAAACTTGCTGAGTTTGCCAATGAAATTCAAAAACTACTAGGATGGCCCGAAAGTCTTAGAGTTGAATCAGCCAGTTTTAAGAAATTAAAGAAACAATTAACTGAAGCCAAAAAGGAAATCAATAGATTAAAAAATGCGCTTCTACTTCTAAAAGAATAAAACTAATGAACTCAAATATTATTTCGATCGTAACAAAATGTGATTATGTAAAAACCATAAATACAGGCGAAGCGTTTAGTACTGCTGCGGGATTTGCAATATCAGGCGACGACAATCCAGGGATATTTCATAGGGTTGGGCTATTTGCCTCTATACCAAAGATCGAGCTTACAGGACTAAAAGATAAAGATATAAACTTTATACCGGGAGGATATTATAGTCTTAACTTTGAATTTATAGGAAAATTAGCTAAATGAAAACATGGTATAATAGTTCCGGGCTGTCTCTCTATCCGGAAACAAAATCAGAGAATGAACTTTTAAAGAAGCTTTTTGAAGCTATTCCCCAAGAAGATAAGGGTGATTCCGACACAATAGATAAAGGCTTCTGTCTTATGGAAATGAATAATGGAGACTTCAAATCCTTTAATTTCATAGCGTAATAAACACTACACACCACTACTAACCTAGTAAAGATATCAATGAGCGACAAAATTGAAGATGCGGTAATCCTTGAGCAGGAAACCGAACAGCAGTCAGAGCAGATGCCAGCTACGCAAACAGGTCTATTTGACCTTATGCTTGCTGGGCAAATAGATAAGATCATTAAAGATTATCCGGATTATGATGTTCTGGGTTTTCTAAGGCATTTAATAGAAGATAAAACCTTTGGCAAAAAAGGAATATACACTTTCTACTGTAAAAAATGCGGCGGATCATTCTCCTTTAGTAATAAAACCGATCGAGCGCTCTTTGAGCGCGTACATAAACTTACTGAATGCCCTCTAGAATGGACATTATCTATAGTAGATGATGGTAAGAATAAGAAAAGAAATAAAAAGGCGCGCAAAAAGGATAAACCGGCAGATCTAAAACCTGAAGAACAACAGAAACAGTGGCATAAAAGAAGCGATAGAAATCGTTTAGTTACTCCTGAAGTAGAAAATGCACTAAGCATGACAGTGCTAAGGATCGTGCCTGCGGCTTAAAAGAAAGAATTTATGATTAATTATGTATTAGGCTTCATCTTTGATGAAGAATATAAAAATGTTGTGCTTACCCGAAAAGGCAAAGAAACCTGGCAAAAAGATCTTCATAACGGTATAGGCGGTAAGGTTGAGGATGATGAAGAACCTATTGACGCCATTGTACGCGAATGCATAGAAGAAACCAATCTTTATATTAATTCTTGGCGGCAGTACTGTGTTATGTACGGTCCCGAATTTACATGTATATGTTATTCAACAACAGCCGATCTAAATGAATTATCTTATTTAAATGATAAGGAAATTCCGGGCGAAGGCATACTAAGTATAGTCCCTGTAAAAGATCTATATCATCTGCCTAGAACTAGTAATTTAATATGGCTGATCGAACTTGCCGCAGATAAATCTGATACCCGCTATTCAGTAAATGCTACAATAGATCAAGCATAGCTGTACGATTTAATTCGCAACGAACATTATCAGACAAAGGAAAATTAATATGAATTTAAAAGGTTTTAGACAGAGATATAATGAAAATGACAATATCTTCTGGACACTAGAAAGCGGCGAAATACAGAATCTGCTTGATGAAGCTATTGAGATAATTGAGGAATACGAAAATAAAGAGTTTACTCCAATTGTTGCTCATGTTGTGATTAAAAATAAAGGCGCAGAAGCAGCTCTAGAAAAGGCTTGTAATGGATATGGCAATGATGTTTATATAGACTACATACCAACTCTATCAAGCTATGAAGCGAAACTAAAATGATGCTGATCGAAAATAAATATAATCTTAAAGAAAAAGTATTTCTAATCACTGATAGTGATCAATTAGAAAGATTCGTAACAGCAATACAGGTAAGCCCTGATAATCTATCTTATAGGTTAACCCAAAGCATAACTGAAACCTGGCATTATGACTTTGAAATAAGCAGAGAAAGAGATCTGGCTTTAAACAGCGATAACCAAAAAGAATTATAACCCGTCATGGAGACTTAAAATGAAAACCTTGAGAGAGATCTGCCTTGCATCTAAAAGATTGGATCTACTCGATACAAATCAATTTGCCACTTTTAAGAAAGAACTCGGCGCTTCTGAGATAAATGGCTTTGAGGATTATTTTCTTTTCCTTATCAGTAAAAAGATTAAAACTAAGAATAAAGCTAATTCGATCATAGCTTATATTGTTGGGCTTACAGACGTTAAGCCTCAGAATCCTGTTAATTATAAAGGCGGATCGATCCCTGATATAGATATCGATATTGCTGATAACAGACGTTCTGAAGTGCGCGATTATCTTCTAGGTAAATACGGAGAAGACCATGTTGCCGGCATAGCTACCTTTAACGTATTTATGGCTAAAGCTGCTATTGAATACACAGGTAAAGCTTTGGGTTACGATCTTGATTTTATTAATACAATAAAGAAATTAGTACCCCCGCCCGAACAGGGTAAAAACTGGCATATCAATGAAGCAATGGAAAGAAGTCCTGAGCTTCAACGCTATTACGATAGCAATAAAAATGTAAAAGAAGTAATCGACTGGGCATCTAAAATAGACGGTCTTTACAATTCAAACAGTTCTCATGCTGCAGGTTATGTAGTTTCAAGCGAGCCAATCAATACACTATCCAGTACTTCCCGAAACGAAAAGAATGATTGGTTTCCGGTACTCGAGTTCAATATGAACGAAGCTGAGGCTCTAGGTTATGTCAAGTTCGATCTTTTAGGTTTAAGAACCTTGACAGTAATTGATGACGCCGTAAAGCTGATTAATCAAAGGCATCATATAAATATTATAGCCGATGATATTCCAATAGATGATCCAGTCATATTCGAAATATTTCATAAAGGACTATCTCAAGGTATATTCCAGCTTGAGAAAAAGGATATTGCAGGTTTTGCGCAGACCTTCTGCCCGAAAAACCTTGAAGATATAACAGTTATCTCTGCTGGGTATCGTCCCGGACCTATGGAATTCCTAATGGAGATCCTTAAGATAAAAAATGGCGGACAATCTAAGATTATTCCTCATGGTGAGAAATTCCCAATTATTAAAGATATTCTTAAACCTACATATGGGTTTTTCCTGTTTCAGGAACAAATTCAAAAAGTAGTTCAACTGCTCGCAGGCTACACGGAGCATGAAGCTGATGAGTTTAGGAAAATCATCGGTAAGAAATTACATGCGAAAATGGCAATTGAAAAGGATCGTTTTGTTCCTAAAGCTTTAGAAAAAGGTATGTCCAGAAAAGACGTTGAAGAGCTTTGGGATCAAATGGAGGGATTTGCAAGCTATTCGTTTAACCTGTCTCATGCGCTTGCTTACTCTGTAATTACTGTACAGACAGCATGGATAAAGTATTACTATTCGGCTGAGTTTTATGCCGCAAATATTATTAATGATATTAACAATCAGGCAAAAGTAACAGCTTTCATTGAAGAAGCTAAAAAGATGGGCATTAAGATCCTTCCTCCTGATATAAATGAATCTATGACAGACTTTGCCATTATAAGTAATTCAACTTTAAGGTTTGGTCTTGGCGGAATAGCTTCTGTAGGTGTAAATACCGCCGATGATATCATCTCTGAGAGAGAGCAAAACGGTCATTACCGATCCGTATCAGATTTCATTTACCGGGCTTCTCCGCGAAGCAATGTACTTGAGCATATGATTAAGGCCGGATGCTTTGATTCTATGGTGCAAAGACGAGCTATGTTCAATGTGGTTAAAGATAAAGAGACGTATATCCAGCAGCTTACTGAAATGATTCACTATTTCAAAGGTAAGTCATGGGTGCCTTTGTCTTTTGAAAATGAATGGATCGATATAGATCCGGTAATTGAGTATAGCAAAAGTGAACTAGCCGAAATGGAGAAACAAACCACCGGGCTTTATCTGTCTTATCACCCAATTGAAGGATATAGAGATATTATAGATAACATGCGCAAAAAGGATGATATTCTTGTAGGTACTATCTCTGATATACAGATATTCAAATATGATAAAGGCGGCAAACTCACGCTGCAGACAATTGATGGAGACGTCTCCGGCTTACTTTTCTTTGGGAAGTCATGGCAGAAGATAAAACACAAATTTAGTGATATGAAAACAAAGATCGTTGCCGTGGCAAGATATAAGAAAACCAATTCTATAAATGAAACGGACAATGATTTTGTTGTTTATGATTATACAATACTTAGTGATAGTCATAAATGTGTAGATTTATATGAGATAACAGTTCCCCTTAATATCTCATCTCTTAAGAAAACTAAACAGATGTTAGATAAGAACGCCGATAAAAAAGGTATACTTAATATAACGCTGCAGGGGGAACGCTTCAGAGCAGAAGCGGCAATAAATATTTAACCATACCACAAAAGAGCGAATAAATGAATCAACCTCAAGATACCGACGATATATTTTCGGGCGTGAAACAACTTCTATCTGAAGAGGAGTCGGCAACAAGAAAAAGAATAAAGCAGGCAAGACTTGCTCTTTTAGATGCCGCGCAGCTAATATTTCAAGGGACCGAAAAAGATAGAGGGTATCCGAAGCATATGGATACAGAGCAGATGAGCATGCTTCTTAATCTTTCTGATAGTCATTTCGGTAAAGAAATACACGACATGAATACTAATAGTCCGGTAGTCAAGTTTAATATTCCGGAAGCTACAAGAAAACAAGCAGACTTTTTTAGCTATGCTTTCCATGAATACGAGATGAACAAAGATACCATTGATGAGATTAATATTAATCTGATCGGTGATCATATAGAAGGGGATGGGTCGATATTCCCGGCGCAGGTCTTTGAGATCATCGATTCTGCTACCGGACAGGTAGTGAGCTTTGTAGAATCCTTTTATTCTAACTTAATTAACTTAGCTAAAATTGCTCCGATCCCGATCAATATCTATGCTATACCGGGTAATCATGGAGAGATGAGACGCGGATATATTAAGAATCCCAGTGATAATTGGGACACATTAATATTCAAATTCATCGACTATATGCTTCGCCGCGACAAAGCTAATGGTAATTTAAAGAATGTTTCTATCACCTATCCTCATCCGGATATGAAAGATAAGAAACATATAAGATACAAAACTAAAGGCTGGATTGTTCATTTGGAGCATATAATGCCGCCAAATTTAACAACTCCCAGCGGTCAGCACAAAATTCAAAATGTCGTTCTTAATTATGATGAAAAAGCTGATATAATCTTAACCGGGCACTATCATAGTGAATCCCTGGCTACAATAGGAAGGACAACAGTAGTTCGAGTATCCTCACTTGGAGGATTCGATCAATTTGCAAACGATATTAAAGCTTCGTTTTCCGAAGCAGGTCAGTCTATTATAATGGTTTCACCCTCTCAAAAGGTAAAGTATTATATGCCTATCTGCTTGGAGAAACGTTAAGAAAGGTATTACCTCTGTGGGA
>Ga0100403_1002993_pt1 | contig 12870 bp, 19 predicted proteins | sample CryGeymet201501t_FD_83663 | JGI IMG/M metagenome (GOLD analysis project Ga0100403, IMG submission 83663) | Groundwater microbial communities from Crystal Geyser aquifers in Utah, USA - Crystal Geyser metaG 2015-01t | ecosystem: Environmental > Aquatic > Deep subsurface > Groundwater | place...
TGCTTATACTTTGGCTAAAAATCTTAAATCATCAAGAAACGGATTAGATAATTTATTTAGCGGTGGTGGTTTCAATGAAATTTTACAAACAGTAAAAGGTTCTCCATTGGAAAAAAGATTTACAGATTTAATGAAATCATTCACAGAATTCAAAGCTTCTGAAAAATGATAAACCCAATTAAGGGGACAATGATTGTCCCCTTAATTTTAAATAAATAATGAAATTATATTAGCAATGAAAAAATTAATGACAATCTTTTTGTTTGTAGCTGTTTTATTTGCTGCATGCGAAGAACCATCTACCACCGGTACAGTAAAAGTAACCAATTCAACAGGTTATTCAATTGTAGTAGATGTAAATGATGGTAACGGTAATTGGTTAGGAGAAAGAACACTTTACAATGGTAATACTATTACTTATTCTAATGTTGAAGAAGGTGAAATAGATGGAGCCGCTAGATATAGTGACGAAAGTTATTGGTACTATACTACAGATTATTATTATTTAAGTGCCGGAGGAACCGTTTACATTACTTGGGGTAATAAGAAATCTGGTGAAAGTAAATCAATATTAGGTGATTCAATTCCTTCAAAAGGTTTTAATAAATAAAAATATTATATTTTAAGTGCTCCACGTTTATGTTCAGGAGATTAAATAGGTAATGGAAATTTTGTGTTTGACGTTCTAGCTTAAAATATTTTTAAATTAAATTTTTTATTCCCAAAACTTTAATTATATTAAAGATATATATAAAAAACAAATTATTATGACTTAGATTAATCAAAAACTTATCGTTATTACCAGACAAGATTTAGCTCCAGGTTATCAAGCAGTACAGGCTGCCCATAGTGAAATTGATTTTCAACATCAGCATCCTAAATTAGCAAAAGATTGGAACACTAATTCCAATTATCTCATTTTTCTTTCCGTAGAAAATGAAGAAAAGTTAATAAAATATATTAACAAATTTAAAAGATCCGAATTATCTTATACTGTATTCAGAGAACCTGACATAGGCAATGAAATTACTGCTGTATGTGTACAGCCATCTGAAATTAGCAGAAAATTAACATGTCATTTACCTTTATTATTAAAATAAATTTTTTTATCCCAGATAAATTGGTTAAATTAAAATAAAAATTAAATACTATGAAAACACATTGGTAGATACGTGGAAGAGGACCATAATATTATTTTGAGCTTAGACATTAACATGGACATCATGTCATAGTACAATTAATTAAAAACTTAAAATAAAAAATAATATTATGAAAACTTATAAAGAAATCAAATCAGAATTAAAAGAGACTATTAAAAAAGCAGTTGAAAATCAAATTTTCACTAAAAGTCAAAGAAAAACGGTTAAATTAGTAGGTGATAGAAAAATGCCTGCATATGAAGCTCAGTATAAAGTAGTTAATAACCGAGAAGATTTAAGAATCTTATACGCTGCATATGGAGTAATGTCAGGTAAAAAATATTCAGAAATTGAAAATCATTATCCTGAAGAAAATCATCCTTTAAATAAATATAACGACAAAATTGAAAAATTGTTAGTAGAATATAGAAAACTTGAAGAACTTGTTGTTTTATAATTCATAATAAAATAAAGAGGGAATAAATCCCTCTTTTTGCTCTAATAGCTTAGTGGTAAAGCAAAAGTCTCTAAAACTTTGAACGTGGGCTCGATCCCCACTTAGAGCACTAATTATAAATATATGGTTGTATCTGAAGAAAATTATAATGATTGTACATGTAGTAATTATACTAAAACTACTGTAGCTGTAATAGATCCAACATTTATAACGAGAACTTCCATAGTATGTAATGATTATGATAATGATTTGTATGACTATAAAAGTATTGGATGTGAATGGGAAGAAAAATTTTATAGAAATGAATTATTAGAAGAAATTAAAAGTGGATGGCATCAATTAAAAAAACAATTTAAAAATATACCAAAAAATAGACCTGATATTAGATTAAGAGGTGTTTGTTTTAGTGGTAGAGGATGGGCATAATTAAAAAATAAAATATGAATATTGAAATAATGTACACAATTGAAACGCTTAGTAAAGAGCGTCAATTACTAGTTCAAGCATGGGAAAATACTTATGATCCAACCATTGGTGAATATGGAGATTATTTAGATGTATGGCCATTAAAAGCAGATGAATTATCAGAAAAAATTTATGCTTTAATAAAAAAACATAATTTAAATATTCCATTTGAATTTGCAATAGAACAACTTACGTATTTAGGTGGTTCGCCTTGTTTATTATATGATGATCGTGGGCATTTTGCTGTATCTGGAGATGGATATGCGTCAGCATGTAAAGATAATGAACCATGTGATATGAATATTAGTCATTATGTAGAAAAAGATATGTGGAAAAAAACAATAAGAGAAGCTTTTGATTATTATTTAAATATAGATAACGAATAAAATTATGAAAAAATTTGGCAGTAAAGATACCATGAGAATGGATTCTATTATAAATAAATCTAATGGAGATTATATGACACAAATATTGCATTGTTATAATATGGCATGTGCAATTACAGATCCTGGCAAAGCAATGGCAAGAGGATTTGCTGCTCAGGAATCTTTTGGAGAACATTCTCCATGCGCCGCGGTATTTTTTGAAAGAGCATATGATTTAGGTGGAAAAGACGTTATTCCTATTGCATCAGTTAATCCCTGGGAAAATTCTGAACAAGGTATAGAAGCTGAATACTCTAATATCCCCGAAAATGAACAACCTATGAGTAGACGTTCTTCATTTAATAGTATTAAAAATGTTATAATGCCCAAAAGAAAAACTTCAATATCGCCGTTAACATTTTTAGGAAAATTAAATTTAATTAAAGCATCTAGCCCATTAATCGATTTACATAAATATCCATACGGAACTATAGAAGTATGGGAAGCTGAAGAAGGTAAATATAGATTAATTTATACTAGCCATTATGAATCAACTTTTTATATTGGCGAAGAAAGACAATTTAAGTATACATCTGAAGTAGCTGGTAATAAATCAGAAAAAGTAGTTACATGGAATTTAATAGACTATATAGAAACTAAATTTGTATCTAATTTAGCTCCTTTATATGGAAAATCTATTTCTATTTTTAGTTACGAATAAAACTTATATTTTTTAATAGCATATAATAAATAAAAAAATATTATGATTAAGAATTTAAATAAAAACGAATTCAAACAATTAGTGTTTGATTATGAAAATGAAAAAGAATGGGTTTTTTTAGGAAATAAACCTGCAATTATAGATTGGTTTGCTTTATGGTGTGGTCCATGTAAAATGATTGGGCCTATATTAGAAGAATTATCAATTGAGTATGAAGGGAAAATTGATTTTTATAAAATTGATGTCGATCTTGAGCAAGAATTATCCGCTACCTTTAATATAAAATCTATACCATCAATTTTATATATTCCATTGAATGGTCAACCTGAAATGATGGTAGGTGGATTGCCAAAAGAAAAATTTAAAAAAGCAATTAATGAAATTTTGAAAATAACATAATACAATAATGAACAATATTACATATTTCGTCTATTCTTCATATAAAATTGAAGTAAAATTTAATGAATCTTATTTAGATTACTCTTTTATAGTTAAAGATAATGATAATAAATTATTATTACAAAGTAACCGGCCATATGATTCAATTAATGATGCATATGTTAGAGCGTGCTTACGAATAAATGATGAATTATAAAATAACACTTTAAACTATGTATTACGAAGACGGAAATAGTAACTGGAATAATTATGAACCAGTTATTAAAAAAGTTAAAATTACAACTACAAGTACTGAAAAATATGATTCTCATAATAATCTGATTAGCAAAGAAGTAGTTACCATGTCAGAAGAAATTATAGATGAAGTTGTATTTGTTAAACAATTACCATATCAATTGCCACACAATGATCAAATTAATTCTATAGGATTTAATGATAATATAAATGGATATAATAATTATGAGACATCTACATCATGTTTAATTAATTAAATTTGTGCGTTAAGTTATTATTTTACATTTTTCATAATTCATATATAAAATAAAATTAATTACGAAAACAAGTATTATTTACTATAAAACAGGTGGAAGTACTGAAGGTTTAAACCATACAGGTTACGAAAAATTTGCAATTGAATTTTAAATCTTAACAAAATTTTAACGGAAAAAGTTTTTATTTTAAAAACCTTTGGTTATATTAGTAATATAATTAATAAAGAAATTAAAAATCTATAGTAAAGGAAAAGTTACTTCGTGGATGAAAAAACACTTTTCTTAATTTTCTTAGATTATAAAATATAAAGAACTGTAGTAAGGTAAGAGATACTTCAAAAAATTCTATTAAGGCTTCGGTCTTGGCAACATTTAAAAAATACTCTCTTTCCAATTTTCTCAGCAATTTAATAGTATTGAACTCTATTAAAAGATTGAGATGTCCGTCAGGATAACAATTTTTAATAGAGTTTTTTGTTTAATAACACTTATTAACACTTAATAATAATATGGCAGAAAAAGATGAAGTTATTGTAGAAAGCGTTTTTTCAACAATAGAATATAAAGGTAAAGATTTGGTTAATGCACCATTTTGGAAAGAATGTTATAGGACAGAGGATTTAACAAGCACATTATTAAATAATGGAAAACAGTGGTATGAATATTTCGTAAAGTTTAATGGGTTAACTCCTATTCAACTAACAAAAACAAATAAATTGAAACATTAAAATATAAAAATCTAATAGGAAGAGGAGAAAAGCGTAAGCGCGGGATATTGATGAGCGCGATGCGTCGTTTAATGAAAACCAATGGAGGTGGTTCTAAGGTGAGGACTTTTTATCACATGAGGAAATTGGTGGAAGTTAGTTCGGTTAACACAGGTGTTAATTGCCCCCAAAGTTCTATCAATATGCAAGGGCGTTAGATTTTTTAAAAAACAAATAAATTAAAATAAATTCTTTAACTCAATGTCGAGTTAATAGTAAAAAGAAAGGGAAAATATTATGTCAAAGTACAATCAAAAAGTAGCTCCAGTTGTTAACAAAACTACAACTCTACAAGGTGGAACAGGTTATACTCAAAAACCTGAACATGAACTTATTGGAATTCTTTCAACAGGTTTAGATAATAATTTTTATGAAAAAGAAGGTGACCGTGAAAAAAGATTCACAACAGTATTTAATGAAGTTGCTTCGAAAAATAAAGTGTTTGCTGCTAAAGCTTTGGTTTATGCACGTGCTGTATTAGGACAAAGAACTGTTACACATCGTGGCGCAGTTGAACTTGTTAAACACTTACAAGGTGATGAATTAGGAAAGAAATTCTTTTCTAAAAGAGATCGTAAAGCAAATCATGGAGGTATTGTTTATCGTATAGATGACATGACTGAAATTCTTGCATGCTACTTGGCTAAAAATGGTGCGAAAGCTTCATTACCAAACTCTATCAAAAAAGGTTTCAAAGATGCAATTGAACATGCAGATGCTTATGCATTGGCTAAATACCAAATGAAAGGTAAATCTGTATCTCTTGTTGATATAGTGAACTTAGTTCACCCTAAAGAAACAGCTAATAACGGCTCAATTTTTGTTGACAAAGCAGAATATGTTAAAGCTATTAATGGTACTAAATTCGCAAATAAAGAATTTGTTGAAGTTGATGGTAAAGTTCAAGTTCCTGCTTTAAGAGCATTGGTTTTAGGTGTATTAAAACAATTCGACACTGTTGAAGATAAAAATACATCTGCGGGTAAAAAAGTTGCTGAAGCTGTGAAAGCTGGTGAAATAACTCAAGAAGAAGCTGCAGTTGTTCTTAATGATGCAAAAACTGATAACTATAAAGAACTTATAGTGTCTAAAAAAATTGGTTACTTAGCATTACTTCGTAATATCCGTAACATTCTTAAAACAAATGATACTGATTTACTTGATAAAGCTTGTGATCTTTTAGTTCAAAAAGATTTTATCGTAAAATCTCTTGTATTTCCTATTCAAATTGATTTAGCGCTAGAAATGATGTTAATTGAATTTTCTGGGCAAAAATTAGCTAAAGTAATTACTGCGTTGAATACTGCTTATGAACTGTCAATTCCTAATTTGAAAAATCTTCTACCAGAAGGTAGAACAGCAGTTGTATTTGATACATCTGCATCAATGTCAGGAGGTTATTCAAATGTTAGAATTAATGATAAAGTATCTATAAATAAAACTCCTGCTGATAGAGCAGCATTAGTTGCAGCAACTTTTGCTAAAGGCGTAAATGGAGATGTATATCATTTTGCTAATGGATCTGAAAAAATAACAGGTTGGAATCCAATTGATTCAATTAATACATTAAAACAAAAATTCCAATCATATTCAGGTAGATTAGGTCATGGAACAGAATTTGGTGCATGTTTTAATACATTTGTTAAACTTAATGAACGTTATGATAGAATAATCATAATTTCAGATGAACAGGATGGGTCAGGTCAAACTGAAAGAGCTATGGCAAATTATGTAGATAAATTTGGAACACCTTATGTTTATATAATTAATGTATGTGGTTATGCTCCAGTAGCTATGAAACCTAATTCCAAAGTGTTACGTCTTTTTGGTTATAACCAAGATGTATATGACAAAATAAAACAAATTGAAATAAATCCTCAAGTTGTAATAGATGCTATAAACGCAATCGAAATATAAAAATTATAAGGAGACTTAAGTCTCCTTATTTTTTAAAACTTTCTTTAATGTATTCATATAAGTATTAAATTAAAAAGTATTAAAATGAAAAATGTTAGAGCAAAGTTTACTTGTACTTCTAAAGAAGAAAAAGAAGGAGAACAAAAATTAGTAAAATTTACTGCCGTTATGAATGGTTGTGAAGAAAATAAATCTTTTTCAAGATGGACGCCAGCAGGCACATTAGAAATGTGGATTTCAAATGAAACACCTGCTCATGATTATTTTATAGAAGGTGAAGAATACTATTTAGATTTTACTAAAGCAAATATATAATAAAAGATAAATGAGTTTATTATAAACTTATAATTTAAATAAATAAATAAATAATGACAGGAAAGGTAAAGTTTTTTAATGAATCAAAAGGTTTTGGATTTATTAAAGATGATCAATCAGCTAATGAATATTTTGTTCATATTTCTGGTGTAAATGAAAACACATTAAATGAAAATGATGAAGTATCGTTTGATTTAATTGATGGAAAAAAAGGAAAAAATTGTGTTAATGTATCATTGATATAAGAGAACATTTTTAACAAAAAATTAACAAGCTGGGATTTATTGTCCCGGCTTTTTTAGTTATATTTAATTATAAATAAATATATGAAAAATTTCTTTTTAAAAACAGCTTTTTTATTAGGTCAAGAATCTAATTGTGTATCTAGAAAAGTTGGAGCTATAATTGCAAGAGATAAAAGAATAATAGCTACAGGTTATAATGGAACCCCGCCAGGTTTTGTTAATTGTAATGATAAATTTATTGATTATGATGAAAAAAAACATAGAGAATTACATCATAAATGGTCAAAACAACATGAAATTCATGCTGAAATGAACGCTATAGCATTTTCGGCTAAACATGATATAGGCATAAATAATGCAGAAATTTATTGTATATTGCAACCATGTGATGATTGTCTTAAAAATATAATAGCGGCCGGAATTAAAAAAATCTATTATGTTTATTCTTATGACAAATCTTCTCAAAATAACGAATTATGGAATCTTATTGAATATGAGCAAGTTACAAATAAAGAATTAATTAATTGGATTGAAAATCAAAACATTTAGAATTATGAATTATGAAATAGTTAATAAGAACATTAGGTTAGAATTAGAAAATTACATTATTAAAAATAACCTTAAATCATTAGTATTGGGTGTATCTGGGGGCATCGATAGCGCTCTAGTGGCGGTACTAGCCAAACCAGTTTGTGATAAATTAAATATTCCATTAATTGGAAGAAGTATTACAATTGCTACTAATTCTCCAGAAGAAAGAAAACGAGCAATGCAAATCGGAAAAGTTTTTTGTACAGATTTTAATGAAGTTGATTTAACTTCTCATTATAATGTAATTTATTCCGGATTTGAATTTGATAATACAATTAAAAATGTAGTAGAAACAGATATAGAATCTAAAATTAGACATGGTAATATTAAAGCTAGATTAAGAATGATTTATCTTTATAATTTAGCAAGTGCTAATAAAGGTCTTGTTCTTTCTACAGATAATTGGACAGAATATCTTTTAGGATTTTGGACTTTACACGGGGATCATTCAGATTTCGGTATGATTCAATCACTTTGGAAATCTGAAGTATATGAGTTATCAGAATGGTTAGTATTCAATGAATTGGATGAATACCCAAAACCTGCATTATTAAATTGTATTGAATGCCAAGCCACGGATGGTTTAGGAATTTCATCAACTGATCTTGATCAAATTATGCCCGGATGGGAAGGGTCTTCAAGAGAAGGTTATAAAAAAGTAGATTCTGTTTTATCTAATTATACTATTTTAAATATTGGTGATAAAACAAATCCCATTATAAAACGGCATTTAGATTCTCAATTTAAAAGAAATTGGCCAATTATTATTGAAAGAAATAAGATAATGTAGGATTCTGGACAAATTACGGCGATATTTTATAGATATATAAAATAAATATATCATGAATCTATCAAAATTTATAAAAGATAATTTATTAATATCATATAAACATAATATAGGATTAAATTCCGCCAAGTTAAAAAAAAATTGGTTTATAAAAAATAATTATATAAATGAATATAATATCATATTATATAATACTCAATTTTTAAATATTAATAGTAGTTTAAGCGAACGTATATATTGTATATTAAATGATATTAATAATATAATGTATTGTAATTATTGCAATGATAAATTAAAATATGCAAATTTTACAGAAGGATATAGAAGACATTGTGGTAAAAGAACATGTTCATATACAGATAAATCCACATATAAAGATAATAATGACTTAACTGCAAATGAAAGATCTGCATTAGGATTAAAAAAGGCTTTATTATCTATACAAGAAAATGGTAATACATTGGCTAAAAATATTGCTATTAAACAAAAAATAACTAAAATTAATACTATAATAGATGGTAAAAATTTATTTCAAATAGGGGCAGAAAAAGCAGCACAAACAAAGAATAACATAATAATAGATGGTAAGAATTTACATATAATTTCAGCTCAAAAATCTGCGAAAACAATGAATGAAAAATTGATAAATGGTCAGACTATAAAAGAAAATAGATTAAAGAAGATGTATGATACTAAATCTAAAATAGGAACAAATGGTTTAGATTTATTTGAACAAGGATTTTTGAATGGGGCTGGTAAAAATTCTTCAGCATATTATTATAATAATAAATTATATTATCAAGGATCATATGAAAAATATTTATTAGATTTTTTTAATGATAATAATTTAATAGAAAAAATAAAAAGGGGCAATAGATTTATATATCATATAAACGATAATAATAAACAATATAGATCCGATTTTACATTTAATGATAATATAATATTAGAAGTTAAATCATCATGGACATATGGAAAAACAAATGAAAGTCTAAGATTTCAAAATCATTTAAAATTTAAAAGTGTATTAGATAATAATTATAGATTATTTATTTTTTTTGATAAAATATATTTTATAGAATTTTTATATGAACATATGTATACTAATTTATATGATTTAAAATTTAAACATATTAACGAATTTTTAAAATTAACGTAGTTTATTACAATCATGAAACAAAAAATAGCAAAATTTCTATTATTTATGCTTATGGAGCATATTCAACAAGATTGGTCAGAATTAAATAAATTTGGAAAAATTATAATTTATCCATTTTGGTTCATACGATCCATATTTATATGGATATTATGTCCTTTTTATATTCCTGAATATTTATTTAAACAATCAGTTGTTTATAAATCTTTTAACAGTTTTTTAGAAGCTGATGAAATTTCTTTCAACCAACAGAAAATAATAAACAAAATAAATACCAACAGTTATCTCAATAATAAATCAGGAGTAGGTAGATTCAAGTTTGCATCAAAAATAAAGAAGAAATAATTTTTCTATCCCAATATTTTTGGCTATATTTAATATAAATAAATAATAAATAATACAATATATGAAAGCTCTTATCATAGTTGATGTTCAAAATGATTTTTGTCCCGGTGGAAGTTTAGCCGTAAAAGATGGTGACAAAGTTATCCCAGTAATTAATAAATTGATGTCAGAATTTGATTTGGTAATTTTTACCAAAGATTGGCATCCTGAAGGAATGAAAGCATTTGCTTCAAGTTATAAAACAAAAAAACCATTTGATAAATATAAAGTTAATGGTGTAGAAGATACATTGTGGCCAGACCATTGCATCCAGAATACAATTGGTGCAGAATTACATAAAGATTTAAATCTTGCTTTAATTAAAAAAGATTTTTATATATTTAAAAAGGGAACAGAAAAAAATCACCACCCTTATTCAGGTTTTGATGGAACTGAATTAGCTGAATTTTTAGAAGAAAGAAAAGTAGATAAAGTATTTATTTGTGGGCTAGCTTTAGATTATTGTTGTGTAGATACGGCTATAGATGCATCATTTTTAGGATTAGATACAACTCTAATATTAGATGCAACTAAACCAGTAAATGAAAATAATATAGAAGAAACTTTAATCAAATTATATGAAGCAAATGTTAAAATAATTGAATCTTGGGAAATTCCATTATTAAATCTACATACAATTTAAAAAATATAATAATGAAACCACAAGGAAAATCTATTTATAATTTTACCCCGGGCGATTTAATAACCAGAGTAACCTCTTCAAATCCTAAGAATAATGGATCTCAAGATCCATCTTATATTGGAATGCCATTTTATTTTCTTGGTATAGCTAATGGGTGTATATATCTTGATCCAAAAATTGATGGAGATGAAGAAATAGCATTTGAATTAATGATGGAAAAAATGTTATTTGGAAAAGTTGGAAAAAAACAATTAAATTTAGATTTATGGGAAAACGGGTGGGATTTATATGTAGATCCGGCAACATTTATTCCATATAGCAAAAATGAAACTTTGATAGAGGAAGAATCCACCTTAGATAATACTTATAATTATTCTGTAGCAAAATTAAAACAATTATATGACAATGCTATTATCAAAGAACAATATGAATTAGCAGACAAATACAAAAAAATGTTAGGAAAAAAAGATGGTAATACAAAATAATTTTTTTATCCCAAAAATTTTGTATATATTTAAATTGTAAAAATTTAAGTTTATGAATATTCAAAGTATTTCTATTGTAGTCCCAACTAAACGTTGTATTAATTCATGTAAATTTTGTGTATCTTGTATGCATGATAATGAATATGAAAATAATTTTGATACATTTCAAATTAAAAAACGTATTAAATATGCAGTTAACAATAATGTAAATACTTGTATTTTAACTGGTACTGGTGAAGCTCTCCAAAATACAAAATTTTTAAATAAATTAGTCGAAATATTTATCGAAATGGACCACCCATTCCCAAATGTCGAATTACAAACATCGGGTGTGTTACTAAATAAGTACTTTATTGGAAATGTTAAACCATATGATGGTGAAATTTTTTACGAATATATACCCCTACTTAAAAAATTAGGAGTTAATACAATATCAGTATCAGTATCAGATATTTTTGATAGTGAAAATAATATGAATATTATAGGTACTCCTGAAAAACTTAAATTTGATTTTTCTATCTTTAAATTTATTAAAGATCAAGGATTCAATTTAAGATTATCGTTAAATTTAACAAATGTTTATAATAAATACTCCCCGGAAAAAATTTTAAATAAATGTAAAGAATATGGAGCAAATCATGTAACATTTAGAAAGCTATACGAAGCAAATAATGATAGTTCTCAGTCTGAATGGGTTAGAAAAAATTCATGTAATTTATCCACATTGCAAAATATTAATAATTATATTGTAGGTTATGATGGAATTGATGAGTTAGGCAAAGATTATCATTATAAAGGTTTTGGTACACCTCTTTATAATTTACCATTTGGTCCTAAAGTTTATTCTATAAAAGGAATGTCTGTTGTAGTTGATAATAATTGTATGAATAAAAACAATAATGAAAATCTTAAATATATTATTTTAAGAGAAGATGGCAAACTATATGCAGCATGGGATGATCAAGGTTCATTAATTTTTTAACTTAATTATTATGATTATAGAAGGATTAGCGGTTATTTTTACTTTAGTATGTGTTTGGCTTGCTGCTAAGAGACATGTATTATCTTGGCCAATTGGAATGATTGCTGCAGTTTTTTATGCAATTGTATTTTATGATACTAATCTATATGCAGATTTTGCGTTACAATTTGTTTTCTTTATTCAAGGAATAATTGGATGGATGTTTTGGAAACGTAATTTAGAAAAAGAATCTCAATTAATAAAAATAGAATCAATGAATTTATTTGAGACTTTTAAATGGTTTTTTATTTCTATTATAGGAGTTAATATAGTTTTTTTGATTTTAATTAATTACACAAATGCATCTGCTCCTTTATTAGATTCAATTGTTGCAGTAAATAGTTTAATAGCCAATTGGTTATTAGCTAAAAGAAAATTGCAAAACTGGATATTATGGATAATCATTGATGTTATTTATATAGGTTTGTTTATTTATAAAGGTTTATATTTATCAGCAGGTCTTTATTTAATATTAGGTGTCATGGCTTATTTAGGTTTAAAAAATTGGTTAAAAATTGTAAA
>Ga0100403_1002996_pt1 | contig 12857 bp, 14 predicted proteins | sample CryGeymet201501t_FD_83663 | JGI IMG/M metagenome (GOLD analysis project Ga0100403, IMG submission 83663) | Groundwater microbial communities from Crystal Geyser aquifers in Utah, USA - Crystal Geyser metaG 2015-01t | ecosystem: Environmental > Aquatic > Deep subsurface > Groundwater | place...
GGCAACGTCGGCATCGGGACGACGGCTCCTCAGAACAAGCTAAACGTAGTCGGAGCGGTGAACGCCACAACAGGATTTATCGTTAATACTAACACGGGAATCACAGGAAACTTCACAGTTGGGACTTGCTTCCAATCATTTTCAGGGGGGATATTATACGCTTCAAACTGCACCGCCGCTTAAAATTAACTACCGAACAGTGTTACTTTTAAATTACGACATAATAGGAAGTTTTAAAAATGGATAAATCAGATTTGAGTTTATGGAAGCAAGAAAAATGCAAGAAGAACTTGATGCTTTTAAAAAGCATTTGGTTTTGCAATTTTCCCTTAGAGAAGTTACAATCAAAGGACATTTAGGAAACATAAGAAGAATGATAAATCAATTACAAACAACAAATCCAGAGAAAGAGGAAGTTACTAACTATGTCTATGAATTAAGAAATATGGGAAAATCAGCAACTCATCAATGTAATAATATTCAAAGCATCGAGAAATATATGGATTTCAGACGAAAATTATTGAGATTTGCAAAACCAAAAAGACCTCAGACCTTCATTAAGGAAACCCTCACAGAGGCAGAGATAACAATGATGCTCCATAATTGTAAGAACATAAAGGAGATGGCAATGTTAATTATTTTATCTTATTCTGGAGTTAGAAATCTAAGCTTTTGTAACATTAAATTAAAAGATGTCGACCTCGGAGAGAATACAATAGTCATAAGAAAAGCAAAAGGAAGAAAAGAATATATCGCAAACATTCCATCGGGAGCAGTAAGAGTGCTCTTAAAATATTTAGAAGATTATCCTAAAAAAAGTGAGGATTATCTATTCACTACAAAAGTTAGAGGGAATCAATATCAAACAGCAGACATAAGAAAATTTGTTAAAACAATCGCAAAGAGAACTAAAATAAACAAAAGAGTTTATCCCCATATTTTCCGACATTCTCTTGCTTCAAATATGCTTAATCGAGGAGCAAATATAATCTTAATCAAAGAACAATTAGGTCACGATTTCTTAGAATCCACGATGGTCTATGCTCATTCTTTTCCGTCAAGAATTAAATCTGAATACGAGGTCTACAAACCTGCTTACTTATGAAAAAACTAATTATATCAGTAATCATTGGAATCTTCCTAATCAGTGGAATCTTTGCTTTATCTTTCTCAATAAAAAACGATTTTGATAAAAAAGTAGATTCAATTAATACAATAACAATATGCCAGAAAGATAATGAAAAAGCAGTTAAGAATAACAAGTGTGAAGAACTGAATCTAAAATATGAACCGTTAAATATAAGTAAAACAGATTATTTTAATATGAATTCAGGGGGAATTATAAAATTTTCAAATGGAAACTAATATTTTAATTAAGCAAAAAAAAAAATTATTTTTCTTTTCTCTATAATATTTTTATTTTTTTTAATTAGTTTATCATTCATATCTTCTTTGACAATGGAAAATGTTAATCTACAAAATGGCGAAGGTGTAGTTTTTGTAAATAATTCGGAAATAAATGAAATTCAAATAACTTCCAGCGATATAACTCTAATTCAAGCATTAACCGAATCCATTTTTACTAGTCTGAGTGGTCCATCTATAGTGAAAATACAGGATCTAATTAATCCTTTCAACGACGTCTCACATGGGAATAATATTATTAAAAATGTTGAAAATATAAATGTAATTATCTTTTCTGGAGAAATTTTAAAAATATTTGACTTTGAAAGTGCCGAAACTGGCGGAAGAACAGAAAAACTTGTTCTTCAAAGGTTTATTCCAGACAATGTAATACAAGATTTAAAAGATTTAGCTTTATTTAAAAAAGTTATTTTATTTTTCTTTATTCCGCTAGTTATATTTTCTATAATTATTCTTCTATTAATCTTTAGCAGGAAAAAAAGAAGAAAGTAAAAGTTTTTAAATAATAAAATATTTAATATTTTAATAATTAATAAATTAAAAAAATGGTAGATAAAAGTAACATTAACAATTATTCTGGTGGTAGAAGAAAAGATCCTTTATTAAAATCGACTCCAGGAATTGCTTACCAAATTACAACTATTTTTAACCCCAGCACACCTACTGGAATTCAACAAGATATAAAAGATAAAATTAAAGATTTGAAGAAAAAAGGAATTTTTATAAATCTCAGTGACGAATTAAGAAAAAAGCATTTACAATTAATTAATAAAGATCTATCACAAGTTTCAGCAGAAACAAGAGAAAAAATACATCTTAAATTTCTTTTTGAAAATGCTAAAAAAGAAAATCTAATTTCTAAATCTAAAAAATATCATCAGTCGTGGTATTCAGAACTTGCAACTCTTTGGTTAGATGAGATCAGCGAAGAACTTGAAAAGTTGTTGGAGAAAAAGAAATGATTAAAATAAAAATTTATCTAATCGCTTTAAAAGATGCTTTGGTGTGGCAATATTATAATCCGAGATTAAATCCCTCTATCGGGAGTAATAAATGAAAAAACTCTTAACCTTCTTATTCTTTGCAACATTTTTAATATCTTTAGTTTCGGCGAATGGAATCCAAATAAATCCCTCGGAATTTAATATTAACAAAACCCAGTCCGAAGAAAAAACTATAAATTTTACTCTAACAAATACTGAATCAATAGATTTTGTAAATTTAACCGTGGATAATTCTCCACATATTTTTATGGAAATTATAAACAATCTTTCCGCGGGCGAAACTATTTCTGTTTCAGCTATTATTGATGGAACTTCGGATTTTTTTGGAGAAATTGAGATTTTAGCATTTTATGAACAAAATCTTGGTCAACCTGAAGATATATACAATCTTACTGTAGAAGATCCAGAAGGATTGTCTGAGTGTAACATGGATATAATTGAAGGTGATACTGTGGTGTGGAATAATGAAGTAAATGGCGAAATAAAAATGGTAAATTCAGAAACCGGAAATGAAATAACTAGAATACAAGAAGATTCAGATTATCAAATAACTTTCAACGAACCAAAAGTTTTGGAATATCATTTTGAGAGGATAGGAGCAAGGTTTACGAGTTTTTGTAAAATAAATGTTCAGGCTTCTTCAGGTTTGGTTACAAGTTTGGAATATAATCCTATTTTCAATCTGAATCTTCATATAAACTTTCCTCCAACTACAATAGATTTATTACTTCTAGAAAATGAGTACACTATTCAGTACGATAAAGATGTTGAAGATATTTTAAAAATTACTAATGACGGAAACGAAACGGCAAGAAATATTATTTTAACTTCACCCTGGATTTCTTTCTCAAATAATAATTTAAATTTGAATCCAGGCGAGAGTAGAAATATAGGATATACTATTTCTCCTCAAATTTCAACAACAAACGAAACTAATCAAACTTATAAATATAATATTACAATTCAGGGAAACTTTGATGATATAAATGAAGAAATATCTATCTTCGTTCCATATGCGACAGTCAGTGGATTTTCCGATAGTGGAGAAACTCTTGAAGAGATAATGAGAAATAGATTTAATGATGTTAGAGCCTATTGTCAAGAAGAAATAAATAGAAATAAAGATATTTGTGCTGTCTTCAGAGATTTAGAATCACCGCAATCTTCAAATAATACTAAACAAGATTCAAATGCTGAAATAGCAAGATTTTTAGCTTTATTCAAAGATAATATAGATGAATCTCTAGAAATTATTAAAACTGAAAATGCTAATCAAACTTTGCAGATAGATACTATTATTTTAAATCAGGATAAAGAATCGTCGGAAAGAACGAAGTTATCTAAAGAACAAGACCAACTTAGATCAATAATAATTCTTTTTATAATAGTAATTATAACTCTTGTAGTTTTATCCACTGCTCTATATATTATTATTAAAATTAAAAAAGAAAGGTTGCTAAACCAGGAGAACTTTTATGCCTGAAGAAGAACAAACTCAAACATCGGAAAATAAAAATAAAGAATCCCCCAAAATTGTTACCAAGAAAAATAAGAAATGGATTAAAGTCGGAGCTATTTCATTTGCGGTTTTATCTTTAATAATTTTAGTTTTCTATAAATTAGCAAATCCTGAATTTCCATTATCTTCTATAATAATCACTGGAATTATTATAATTGTGTTTGGAGCTTTATTGTTTTTTGGAAGAGAGTTATATGAAAAGTTTAGATATAAGGATGAAAAAAAGAAAGAAAAAGAAGATAATGAATTACCGAAGGCAAAGTCACCTGAGTTTTTGTTTAGTATAGTCAAAAAACAATTGGAAAAATCTATACAAGAGGGTGGGTTTGAAGAAAATATTCATTTATGTAAAGTAAAACAAAGGAGAATAAAATTTATCGGTGGTAATCAGATAATACATTTTCAAATAATTCCATTCTACAAACAATTCATAACAATTGACTTTGTCTTTAATGCTCACTTCGAAGATTTAATGATTTTTAATAAAAATCTTTCTGATAAACAAATTTTAAGTAGAATGAATGATTTGTCTATAAATCCTCAAAGTTCACCGACAGTAGAAGAATTTTCATCTGTCGACCCATTGACAGGTAGAGCTGTTACTCGTAGAACTACTAGTCCTTCAGATAAGGGAAAAACGAAAAAGAAAAAAGAGGAGGTAGAAACGTAATTTAAAATGGTTCTCTTAGTAATAGCCGTAATTTTAGCTCTTTTGATAATGTTGACTGCAGTCGGAACTGCTTTATACTATTATTTCAAAGAAAGCGAGGAAGTTCTAACAGACTATCAGGTAGTTCTTAATATATATGCTCCGAGATATACAAAAGGATTTGCATTTCTTACATGTTTAGAGATAATTCATGGGGTGGAACGAGTCGGATTAAAATTAATTCCAAAAGACGTAGCTCGTTTAAACTACTACGATAAAGATAAAAAGAAATACATAATTCCCGAAAATATAACCGAACCTTTTGTTTTGTGGTTACCTGCCGAGAACTATGAATTTATTTCTAAGGGTGTATCTTCTAATAATAAAAACATTATAAAAATAATTCCTCTTTCAGTATATGATATATCGCCACAGCTAAAAAATACTCAGAGTGGAAAAGCTCTTATGCATACTATAGAAAATATAAATATAGAAAGAAATACAGAGGACTTTGTAACTAATGAAATGGAAAAACAAAGAAAGATAATTAATAATGACTTCTTCGGAGAGTTATCTGGCGATGCAATTGAAAGATTACAAACAATCCATAATGATTCAATAGCTCTTGCTTCAAAAGAATCTTCTAAGAACCCTACGTATTCATTTAAGACTCACGGACACGGTGGCGGAGGTAGTTAATAATGAATTCTCGTAAGATATTCTTATTGATTATTTTTATAATAGTAATTTCAGGAGTTTTATTTTTGATTTATTATTTTTCAAATGTCACGGACGAAGAATTAGATAAAAAATATACTAAGATAAATATAGAATCTTATGATAATTATAACAATAGAATAAAAGCGAACTATGAAATCTATGTAGATAACTCTCTAATGTTTGAAGGCATAACTACAACTTCAGGAGCAAGACAACATACAATTCCAATAAATTCTTCTATAACTACAATTGGAAAACAAAAAGGATTTTATAATTATCTTTCTTCTCCTAAAATTTCTACACCTGAACCAATGAGAGTAAATATAGAATTAAAAAAAGTTGGTTTTTTAGAAGTCAAAACTTTTAATTTACTTAGAGATAAAAACGTTACATTAGATTTAAGGGCAGTGGGTTTTATAAAAAATCTATTTGTTTGTGAAGAACATTCTTTTAGCATTCTCAAAGTTAATTTTAAAGATTTAATTAAAATCGATAAAAATTGTTATGAAATCGGAGATTTGAAAAGCGAGCAGAGAGAAATATTTTTAACTTATGATACATATTCTCAGCTTAGAAATAATGATGAAGTTCGTTTATATTTTAACGATAGAGATGAAGATTTTAATGGTTTAATTGAAGAAAATGTGGGAATTGAGGAAAAAGAGATAATAATTAAATTTTAATAAAATTTATAATAATAAAAAGATATAAAATAATAAGATGAGTCTAACAAAACAAGATTTGAAAGAATTGGGAAATTGGTTTGCACTGTGGTCTGTGCTAGTTGTTCTTACATATCTTATCCCGAACTTACTCGGTTTGGCATTTAGAGGATTTGATGAGCCAAGAATTTTCAATCTCCAAACTTTTTATAATGTTTCTCTTGCAGGAGCAGTTGCATTATTTGGATTGAAGTTGTATAGTGTTTTTATTAAGAAAGGAGATGCTAAGTATGGAAACTCAATTTTATTTAATGATAAGGGCGAATTTCCGAGCATAAGATTCTTTAAGAATTTTTCAAATATTCAACTCGCATGGCTTAGTGGAATAATATTTTTTACTATATCTCTAATTTCTATAGTATATTTAAAAACAGGATCTTTTACTGGACTTTCACAACTTCCAACCCAACAGTTTACAGAAATTCAATCAATAGCTTATTCATCTTTTTTGGTTGCTGGAGCTGAGAATTTTGTAATTCATACTTCTATTGCTCTTTTGTTAGTCGGTTTGGGAGTTTACGCAAGGAAAAAGAATTTAGAAAAATCTACCTTTAGAACACTTTCGCTCTTTGGTATTCCACTAACAATTGGTTTTCTTTGGGTTATGTATCATCTTTCTGCTTATTCTGGAAGTGATTTAAGTTTGTTAGTAGTTTTTGGTTTTGGAATTGTCGGTGCTTTTTTAACAGTTGCTACAGGTAGTTTTATCCCATTTTATTTACTCCACATAGCGAATAATACAACAATAGATATCTCTCGTTTCTTTAGTTCAGACGCAATTTTAATTAGTTATGGTTTTATTTTGCTGATTTTAACTGTTGGATATTTTGCTTATTATAAAGGTAAATCGCTTAGTGGAGTTAAAAGTGGAGGGTGATTTGGTAAAATGAACAAAAAAGCAAGGATATTAATTTCTAATCTATTAATATTGTTATTAGTCTTATCGACATTTTCTTACTTTTATCAAACTACCTCTGCCCAAGGTTTACCAGATCATGCTCTAGAAGTTCTCGAAGGAAAAATGGAATTCGGGAAATCCCAATCAATTTTCGACGAATCGGTTTATTCTAATAATGATCTAGATATTAAGTTTAAAGATAGAGACAATGGAAAAGATGTTATTGATCTTAAACTAAAATCCCATCCGAACGTAAATTATAACAAAAGAATAAAATCTGGTGAGTTGGGAACAGAAGTTGACTCAAGAAAGATTGCTATATTTTATGAAATAACTGCAGGATATGGTTTAAAAAATGCTTTAGATAATCCAATTATTACAGATATGGAAACAGGAGAATTAGTAAATCCAGATTGGAGATTTGTATATGCTATTGAAGAAGAATATGAAGAACCAGTTTATTCTTGCGAGAATAATCAAACTTGTTCTCAAACAGGGACTGAAACAAAAACAAGAGAAGTTTGGTATATTTATGAAAATGACTTTGGAAGGAATTTAAATAAAGGAAAAACTAAATTAGGAGTTGAAGTTGCTGTTAATACTGGAGACTTTTATGATATTGTCTTAGGATTTGGTGGAAAAAGAATAAGCAAACACTCACCTTTCTCCGGATCAGGAGCAGGAACCATCGGAGACCCCTACCAAATAACAGATTGGATTCAACTTAACGAAACAAGAGACAACATCGGATATTATAAATTAATGAACAGCCTCGATTCTTCCGCAAATGGATACTCGACAGTCGCTTCAGCAACAGCAAATGGCGGGAGTGGCTGGAAGCCAATGTTTCTAAATGAAAGTTGGAGCATCGATGGAGATGGAAAAATAATCCACGATTTAGTTATTTTAGGTAGTAGTGATATTCATTTTTCTAACGAAGGAAACTTTACAGATTTGGGTTTCCAAGATTTTACAATATCCACCACAGTAGCGGGGGCAGGATTATTCAGATTAATCGCAGGAGGAAATCTTTATCTAAACAATGTTTCAGCAGTTAATGGAACTGTCTCTGGAGTAACTCCAGTCGGTGGGATGATTGCTTCTCTACAAGGTTCGGGATCATTTTCGATAATCAATAACACTTATGTTCGAGGAGTTAATGTTACTGGGAATAGTTCAGAGAATAGGGTTGGGGGATTTGTCGGAAGAGTAGCAGACTCACCAGGAGGGACCATCATTGGTTTTTCTTATTCTGTCGGAACACTTTCTAATTCTGGATCAGGTGGAGTGGGTGGATTTGCTGGTGTTGTTGAATCATCTTCATCAACAATTTCCAATACAACAAATTTCTGGGATACTGATGTTTCTGGAACTTCGATAAGTGCTGCTGGTTCTGGGGAAACAACTGCTGATATGAAAACAATAACAACTTTCTCAGGTGCTGGGTGGGATATAGTTTCGGGAATAGACAAGACCCATGTCTGGGGATTAGATTCGAGAGTTATCGAGGGTTATCCTTTTTTACAGTCGAATATTGAAGAAAATTCCCCAACAATAACTCTTAATTCTCCAGCAAATCTTACAAATTCTTCTAATTCACAAAATACTTTCAATGCGACAATCTTCGATGATACTGAGGTGGATATTGTTAAATTGTATGGAAATTTTTCTGGCTCTTGGGCATCTAATGAAACTAATAGCTCTGGAATAAATAATTCTTTTTATACTTTTACAATCGGATTGCCTGATGGGTATTATGTTTGGTCTTACTGGGCAAATGATTCTTTTGATAATAGTGGATTTTCTGAAGAGAATAGAACAGTAACAATTGACACCATTTCTCCAGTGATAACAATAGACTACCCTGGAAATACTACTTATAGTTCATCTCCTTCAGAACTAAACTATACTATATCAGATATAAATTTAAGAGATTGTTGGTATTCACTTGATAATGGAGTTACAAATTCATCCAAGTCCACCTCTTGCATTAATTTTACAGGTTTATCTGCAGGGACAGGATTGAACACATGGACTGTTTATTCAGATGATTATTCAAATAATTTTAATGTTTCGAGGGTCTCGTTTACAATAGAAAGTTCTAGTCCGGAGGGAGGAACCGCTAGTAGTGGTGGAACAACGATAATAGTTAGTGAAGGAAACTGGACAATCTCGACAGATACTAGGGGAAGTAAATATAATTTCTTAATGGCAAGCGGTTCTATAAGAAGTAAAGACATTCTATTTGAAAATCTCGGTGAAAATGATAGAACTATTGATTTATCTTGTGAAAATATAGGTGATAGTAAAATGTGTGACTATGTAACCTTTGAAGATAATGAATTAATTTTAAAAGGAGCTAAGGAAACTGTGGTGTTTACTACATTCACAATAAGTCTGCCTGAAGATATTGAAGCTGGAAGTTATTTATTCAATATTAAAGGAATTGATGATTTAGGAAATTCAGCTATTTTAACAGTTGAAATTAGCGTTGGAGGAATTTTCTCAGAAATATTTGGAAAATTAGTTTCTTCTCGTAGTTTATTTGGCATTACTATTCCGTATGCTGTGATTTATATGTTTTTCTTGTTCATAATTCCAGTTTTAACATTTAATATTTTTAATAGGAATTTCTTTGAGAAAAAAGGACTGTGGGTAAATGTTTTGTTAAGCATTCCAATTTCAGCATTTATCTTATTGTTAGTGTAAATTAAAATTTTAATAAAATTTATAAATTAAAAGAGTTTAATTATAATAATTAAATAAGGAGAATTTTAAAGATGGCAAAGAAAAAAGCAGTTAAGAAGAAAGTAGTTAAGAAAAAGAGAAAGTAATAATCAAATGAAATAATAAATTCATTTAATTTTTAATTTAAAAATTTATTATTTATAATCACTAAATTATATTAAGAAAAAATGAAAACCAACAAGAGTAAAAAATATATGTTAATTAGAAGAAAAGATAAGAAAGGAGTATCAGGAATCTTAATACTAATAATAATCTTAGCATTAGGAATTTTAACTCTTTTTTTTACGGGAGTTTTGCAACAGACTTTACCTTCTGGTTTGACTGGTGAGGGGGAATCTGATTCTTTAGTTGGTTCAGTATTAGAATGCTCTACAGAATCAGAATGTTTGACTTTTTTAAACTCAGAGGGGATGCCTGATAACTTTTTACAAGAAAATAATCTAAAAATAAATTGTCAAAATGAAATCTGTAAAATTACAAAATAAATTAGTTTTTGGAATATTATTCTTATTCTTAGTCCTAACTATGTCAAATGTTAGTGCTGCGGTAGGGGGATTATCTGAAGCTAGAATCCAAAGTAATTATTTTGGATTTGATAAAGCTTGGATTGTAGATTTTGTTTCTGACGATTTCACAACAGATAAAATTAATGCTTTTTTTACTCCTTCTGATTTTGAAAGTGAAAGTGGACAGAAAACCAAGCAGTCTTTATCTATCTCCGCACAGACAAGACCAAATTCTGTCGAATGGTCGTTAAAACAAGATACCTCCAGACCAGATGTTTTTGAACTAGTCCCATTTACCGATTCAAAATGGTCAACTAATTATGATTCAGCTAAATCAGAGCTTTCTGCAGGATGTTTTGATTTACCTGGGGATGATTACTATTGGAAAGGGACCTTTGGAAAAGTAACTGTCTGGTGTTTAAAAGCAAATAAAAAACTGGCTACTTCAGGAGAGTTTGTGGGTGAATTTATTCGTTCTGAAACAGATTGGTCTGTCACTGCTTCAGGCAAAACGCCTCAGACGGCTTTAGTTACCAATACAGAGACCGGTAATGGAAGAACTTCAAAATTAGGGGATAGAGTATATGTTCAATGGCAGGGTTTAGCAATCACTGGAGAGAGTCCTCCTCCGATTAGTAATTCCATTCCCTTACATTCAAATGATTTCTCTGGAGGGTGGAGAGTTGTTAAATTAGGGAATTATGATAGCTATGTGAATTATTTAAGCAATTCTTTTAATGATGTGGACAGATGGGCTAACGGACGCACTACAGAGAGTAACTTGAGGGATATACTTTCAAGTAAATCTTATGGGGCAATCCAGCAAGACCTTTCATTCGGAACTTTTAGCGTTCTTGATCAAAGAGTAGATGGTGGAAAAATAAGATTAGATTTAGGAAGATTAATTACATTCCCTCAATTTAGATTAATCATTGACGCTGATTATCTTGAATTAGATATTCAAACAGGTGTTCCTCAAATTGTTTCAACTTCTAATATAAAATTCAATGAAGGTTCTGCAGGGAGTATGAATGTGAGGGTAAAAAATATTGGTTCGAGTAAAGGCGGATTCAATGTAAGAATACTTGATTGTTCAAATGGATTTTCTTCAAATACTCCATCTCAAGGCATTACCTTAGAACCAAATGAAGAGAGAACTCTAACTTTTGAAATAATTGGTTCTTCAACCTCTACTCAGGGAACACTAACAGGTTCATGTAATGTAGAAATGAAAGAATCTATAACACAACAGATAGTTAAAAAAAGTTTTAGTATAGAAATGAATCAAATAAAAGAATGTCCCCCTCCTCAATTTGCTTGTGGTGTTGAAAATAATATTCATGTAATAAAAGAATGTAATTCTCAAGGCACTGGTTTAGTTACAATAGAAAAGTGTGCTTCCGATGAAATTTGTTCATTAACCAGCAGCGGTGCAGAATGTAAAAAAGAAGTTGGTATTGAAAAAGGTTTCTTTGCGAACATATTTGATGGGATTAAAAATTTCTTTAAAGGAATATTTAATTTCACAGGTGGAATCTTCTCAGTTTTAAGAAATATGGTAACTATAATAGCGGGATTGTTTGCTTTATTGTTTGGAGCAGATTTATTTAATAAATTTAAAGCTATCAATAAAAATAAATTATTAGTATGGAGTTTTGCGTTATTAACTAGCATAGCTATTTCATATATTATATATAGATGGTTTTACGTTGGGTTAGTCATATTTACAATCTTCGTATTATTAAAATTTACAATAGGATTTTCACCAATAGGGAGATTAAAAAAATAAAATGTCGACTCTAAAAAAATTCTGGAGAAATAACTTTGGAAGTAGCTTTAGTTTTGCAGATGTAATATTATTATTTTTCATAGTTGGTTATCCTATTTATATTTATTTTAATGCAATGACAGATTTAATATTAATTAATCCTGGATTTGATGCTCTACTTTTAGAGATTGGGGGTTGGATATTTGGAGTAACTTTAATTTCATTTTTTGTTCGTGGACTATTGAAGAGAGCTAAAAAATAAAAATGACAAAAAGAAAAAACAATAAAAAAAGAAACATAATAATAGGTTCAACTGTATTATTAGTTATAGTAATGGGATTAATATTATTTCAACAAATTCCACAATCGACAATTTATCCAGGAAGTCAATGGAGTGGAAGTTATAAGTTAATTCAAGAGACAAATTCTTATTATCAATATCGTCTCGATGGAAGTTATAGTAGTTATGATATCGGTCAGCCTGGATACGGAGGTCATAAGACCGAACACCAATTTACTATCTCGAGAGGCTTTCAGGTATATGGTTCTGAAGGAAAATTTCCAGAAGATATGCAGAAAATTAGTATAACCGAAGACGTTGTGCTTAGTGGTGGGGTTGCCTTTGACACAAGGGCACAAGAAAAAAGACAGAATATCGATTTTGAAATTAAGGATATCAAAGCAGTTTGTAAACCAAGTGGACCCCATTATAATGAAGACCGTTCTAGTGTTAGGTATGTTATATCTTGTGATATTACTGGAACCGCCGTTACTGATGTTCCTTCTGACTTTTATACTCCTAAATCAGCACGTATTAATGTTAATTTCTATAAAGAAGGATTTTCTTCACCAATAGAAATTTATAGAGCTTCATTAAATAATGTGTGTTCACGTTTAA
>Ga0100403_1002997_pt1 | contig 12857 bp, 9 predicted proteins | sample CryGeymet201501t_FD_83663 | JGI IMG/M metagenome (GOLD analysis project Ga0100403, IMG submission 83663) | Groundwater microbial communities from Crystal Geyser aquifers in Utah, USA - Crystal Geyser metaG 2015-01t | ecosystem: Environmental > Aquatic > Deep subsurface > Groundwater | place: USA...
ACCACTGAAGCGCGGTTTTCTCCTTGGGCCACCAGGAGAACACGGGCTTCATCCCGTCCTCGTGGTTGCCCAACCACTCGTCCAATAGCCTGCTGTTGTAGGCCCGGATGGTGCGATCTGGGTAGAGCCAAGAGGGTTCGTCGTGTGTGCCAGCATGGCGTGATGCCAGCCAGCAGGCCGGGATTCCAAGAATATAGAGTGGCAGAAATACGACACATTCCACAACAAGGAAGAAACACAGACCCCATATGGCGATTAGAATCGGCATGACCCACCTATACACAAATGCCGTTGGCGACAAGCGCCGCACGGAGTTGATTACAAAGTGCTATCACGGTCGCTAAATCCGTGGACGCCGCATTGACCGTTGCCTTGGTCTGGGCGGTCGCGCCGTTACAGCCGAAGGCACCACTGAATGTCCCGGTCGTAGCCGTGAGGGCACCCATGGAAACGGGTCGCGCGGAGTTGAATGTGATGGCTCCGCCAGCGGCGCGGGTGATGTTTGCCACTGAGTCGAGGAACACACCCGCATCAGTGTAGGAAATTAATTGTAAATTTGATCCTGCGTCACTGCCGGTTTCCGCCACACTGTTGGCGTAAAGAAGCCATCGTCTGGCAGTACCAGATGAAAAAACCAACCCTCTATTTTGCCCAGCCGCCGCTCGGATGCGGACATAGGTTGAAGCCGCACCAGAAGAGTCCCCAAAGTTATGCTCACCAGTTGCCGTGGATGAGAAAAGCCCGGTAAATGTCCCGGTTGTAGCCGTGAGGGCACCCATAGCCATCGCACCGTGATCCCCGGTCCACCCACCAGCCGGGGCCGCCTGCGCCGATGCGCCCGTGATGTTGCCCCATAGCGCCGTGTTCTGAGGCGTGTTGTCATATGACAGGACGCCCGACCCATTATTCTTCAGAAACCCGGAGGCATTAGCCAGAGAACCGAATGTGGTCAGGAGTGTGTATGCCGCTTGCTTTCCGTTGAAGGTGGACCAGTCAGCGGAGGTGAGATAACCATTCACGGATGCCGTGGCCGCTGGGATAGCTATGGGATCGCCAACCGTCCCATCCCCAGTTAAGGGGGGGGTGACAGATACCGTGGTAAGTCCCGCGCTCGCCCCGGCTAGTGCCGCCACACGAGTCTCAATTATCTTATCAACCTGAACAATTGTCCAGTTCCCCGCCGTATAGCGGATGATTAGACGAGCAATGGGAACAAACTCTATGAAGAGGGTAGAGAATTCCCCCGTAGATACATTCGAGAAAGTCAACCCATTCATCTCATCCAGGGTTCCCTCTGCCTGTCCCTGGACCCAAAGGAAGCGATAGGCTTGCGACCCGGCATCTGCGCTCGCGGGAACAGCGACAAGCCATACGCACATGTAAGCGTTATTAGGCAAAAGGGCCTGCGACCATGACCCTGCCGTATTAAGATTATAGTAAGGCTGTGAACCAGAGAGTGGAACAATATCAGCCGCTCCAGTCGTAAATGTATTGACCGAACTCCCAGCAAGATACTCCTGGGTATAAGATCCCGCAATCTTCGGGGGAATATCAGTCGTCAGATCCTCATCGTGGACAGTCACGGTGGTCACAGTTGGCCTTCGATCGGCCACAGTGGTGCTCCCCAGGACCACGGCACCAATATCTCCACCCGTCTCATAATAAGTCCCAACTGTTCGGTGGAACTCTTCATGCGCCTGCCACGGCATCAAACCATGCGTTTCCCGGATGGAAAACTTATTTGTAGCCCCGTAGTATGCATAAGCGATCTGGAGCATATCAAATGTCCATGCAGAGGCAGACCACACATAGGACGACCCATCATAGTAAAGGAAATGGGGGCCAGTGCTCGTGTCATGGGGGGGGGAAACCCATCCGGATACAAGCTCAGGAACAATATCCCCATGCCAGAAGGCTTCCACTGGCCCAGTCAGAGTAACTGTCCTGGCGGTGCTGTCATAGGTGGTGATGATATTTCTAGGATCAGAGAATCCAGTAAAGTCCCGTGTAGCCGATGACCAGTTATCTAGCTTAGCCTTATCAAGCGCGCTCATCGTCCCTGGCGAACTTGGTGTTGAGGCCGGGATAGCGAGCGGCACGGCTGAGGTTCCATCCCCCGTTAGAACTGTATCGTGGTGAACGACCCCGAGCGGGCCGAGTGGCTGGTCAATAGAGGCGGTGGTTAGGATCTGGGGGAGAGTCATCGTTCACCTGGTTTGAATCGTTTCTCAAGTCCCCTTGAAGAGGATTTTTGCCTCTTCTCGGTATTCTTTCTGTATTTCTCTTCCAATTTCTCCGCTTCCTCCAGCTTATACAATCCCGTGAACTTACGCAATCTTCCCTCTTCCCCCCGCCCCCACTTTTTCTTCTGCTCCCTAGTGGGCTCTACCGTTGCATCTTTTATGAATGATGGTGTTAGCGCATCTAATGCAAAAGCCCTACTTAGACCATACTTATTTGCAGAATCAATCGTGCTCTCAGCCCATGGAACTATGGACGGTAGCCCCCTTCTAAACAATTCACCCGGTAGATGTTTTGCTTCAGTCTTTTTCCCCCGCGCCGCGTTAATGCCCCTACGACCAATTTCAAATAGGGTTTTCAATACCTCCTTGGCGATAGTGTTGTTTTCGGAAACCCAATCAAAGATGGGGGTATGGGTTTTTTCCCCGATCCAATAGATCGCCGCAAGTGCCATCATGTGGCGCAATGCAACGGCTTGGCGATCCTTTTCCACCTTTGTTAAAGGGGCACCGCCGAGTTTTACCCCAACCCTTCTTGTCACTCCCCTTGCAAGGTCCATGCTTTCGCGCATATTAAGCTCAGCAATTTTTGTCACCGTCTGCTGGAGGAAGAAGAAGGATCTACCCATCGAAGACCGCATAAGAACTGGCGCATCAGTAGCTTCAAAGTTACCCATGAGTTTCCTGAAAAGGGTGTCCGAGATCGCCTGTTGGGGGGTTAGCCCACGCTTAAAGGCCCCAAGCAGATCGAACTTGAATGTTAATCCCCTTAGCCCCCCCTCAACCCCTTGCATTGGATAACGGGAAAGGTTCTCTATCTTTTGGACCATAGTGGTTGGCCTATCAATAGGGGATTCACCAGTACCTATGTCTGGGTTTTGATTATATCTAGGCCCCTTACTGATTGTTGTTAGTGCTTTTAGGGTTCTAGCGATTTCAGGATCTTTACGGTACTCAGCCGCATACTCAGCGAAGCCCTTAGCGCTTGCAACTGGCTTGCCCTGGGCAAGCTCAAGGGGGAACTTCATCCCATGCTTAACGGCAGTTGCCGTTCTGAACCCTACAAGAAAATTAGCAAACCACCTCATGGTCTGGTCAAGCCATTCAATCCGTCCCGAATGACCTTCGGCATAATCCTTTATATCAGATCTGATCTTGTCGGCAAGATGAGGCTTGCCGCTGGCATCAATATCGGCGGCTACCGCGTTCCACTTTTTAGCAACCGCCTTCTTCGCTAACATGTATGAAACTCTTGGAATGTATTCATCTACGACCAGATTAATATCAGGGATCGTGATCGCGCTTCTATCCCCTCTATGGAAAAACTTTATATCATCTGGGTTAAGAGATAATTCACCGCCAAGAGATTCCACCCTCTTGAGACGATTCACGGTTGATCTTTTAAGACCAGGGAAGAAGAGATGAGGAACACCGAAGTCCTCGTCTCTTACCGGGATACCCTCTTCGACCATGCCTCTTTTAACTTCATTTAACTGATTAATGAGTATTTTGGCGGCACTTTCCTCATTGGGTTTCGACGCCCCTTTGAGCCATTCTGGAACCGGCTTACCCCTTCCCATATAATCGGCCAGTAGTAGTGACCTAACACCGCTGTTCTCTGGCAATAACGCCTGCTCCACGATCTTCTCTTGCACTACCCTATTGGCATTAGCAAGATCAATAGATGCCGCATAATGATTACTCTTCGCCAGGGCCTCATTAGAGCCCGTCTCTAGGCTCTTATTGGCGCGTTCAAGGTTCTCGTGAGCCTTCGCAAGCGCCTCCCTGCTCTCTGCCATAGCCTTTGTAACTTCCTTGCTACGGGCATCAATACCCAATTCCTGGAATTTCTCTGCAAGGTGTGTCCTTACATAGACACTATTCCCAAAGGCCGCGCCCTCCGCAATACGGATGTCTGTGGCCGGGTTGTTCCCGGTCTCCATAACACCGGGAGGCTCCATGAACCACCCCCCAAATGTATTATATGTATGGGATGGTGAACCGATCTTGCCATGGATTCTTTCAAGAAGTAATAAGTCCCTAGTGGCGGATTCAGCGGTTGCTTTTATATCATAATTAAGGAAGGGGGGGATGATGCGTTTTGATCCATTTTCATTATAAATACCACCACCCGAGTACTGTGCGGTAATCGAATCCAAAAACCCTCGTAGATCTAGCCCATCCTCGGTCTCCTTGATGAGCGCGGGGCCATTGGGAACGACACCCTCCTTGATTAAAGATTGAATTTCATTAAGCGCACGCTCTCTCTCGGATACAGGCTCCTTGTGAAGTTTCTGGATTAGACTCGTTGTTTCTTCCTGTGCTTCCGGGGGGGGCTTAAACCCCTTTAGCAACATTTTTCGCATCTTGATCCGGGTCCCTCTATTCTCATCACCAGAAAACTCAGTTTCAATGAAGTCCCTAATCTCTGACATTTTCTTCTTGTGTTCCGCGTAAGCCTCTGGATAGCGGGCTTTCATTAGACCGGATCTACGGGGGGGCTTCGCGTCTGGTCCTATGGCACCTAGCTGGGACTCACGAGAACCCGAAACCATCTTGTGAAGGTGTTCAGCAATAGCCTGTGCTAGATCCCGCCCGATGCCCTTAATAAGTGACATGATCTTGACAGCGGTTTCCTTGGCTGTTTTCCCTAAACTACCCAGCTTTTCGGAGACAGACTTTACTACCTCAATATCTGTTGCGCCTTCTGGTAGCCCAAGCGAGGACTTAGCCTTTCGCATACCCGCTTCATACATCTGCTGAAGGCCAAGACTATCCCCAATATCTCCGCTGATTTTGGAGAACTCCCCAGTATTGGATAGGGCCGATTTGATCTGGGAGGGGTCTAGTACCGCTAGATTCCGGGCTCCGTTCTCTTCAACATAGAATGAGTCATACCCCTTCTCTCGAATAAACCTCTGGAATGGCTCACCCTCCATGACGGCCCAGTTGCCAACACTCACATCCTCAACCGGGTCTTCAGTGGAGAACCTGTTCTTACGGTCCCCAACCTCTAGCCATGCCTTGAACTCTGTAATTGATTCTGGAGACTTGTAGTCAAAGGGTTTTTCTGCCCTAAGATAAACAGGTATAACCTGCCCACCGTCCCCCTTAGCGAACTTGGAAGCGAACTCTGGGTCAGTACTAAAGAAGATGCCACGCCTTGAGGGGGTAAAGCCCCGTATTTCATTAAGCGTCCCATGATAGAATTTTTTAGGGCTTCCTGTTTCATCAACAGCCTTTGAACCACCAAAGAAATCCTTAAAGCGCTGGGAGTTTACCTTGACTTGATCCCATAAGGGCTCAGACCGATCAATCCCTAGCGTGTGTTCCCTCCAGAGTCTATTAGCCCCCTCAATCCCGCCGATGGCCTTATAGAACTTCTCAAACTCTTCCCCCATTCTTTGCTTCATATCCGCGAGCCAGTCCGAGGCGTTCCGGTACCCATCCTTTATGGCGGCCTTAGCTAGATTGGATGCTTTATACATTACTAAGGGATTGGTTTGGTCCCCCAATGCACCTCGCTGATTCTCTGGTTTGTCTAGCTCTGCTTTAAGTTCATCCCAGGCAGAGCGCGTATTCTCCCACCTGCCCTGATTCATTTCTTTGGGTGATACACCAGCAGGCTCACCTTGTAATTCCGTATAAGACTTCCCTGTATGTAGCATAAGTTGTTCATTATTAGAAACAACATCATCCGTAGCCCTGGCGACCCTGGCTAGGGCCTCTTTATATTCTTTGGATGATCCACGCCTTCCGCTTTGCTTGATTACCCCCAACTCCCCATTGGCGACATCGAGTTCGTTTTGTAGCGTAATGCCTCGCTCTCGAAGCCGTGTTATGGCATCTTGTTGGACCAATTGCTCAGATACAAGCGCTTCTCCACCCTTTGCAGGCTTCCCCCCCTCGGGCATCGTTTCGGGGGGCTTCTGTGCCCTAGGTGGAACATAGTCAGCGATAACCTTCTTAGCATACAGCTCCCCAGGAGAGGGGATTACATCGGGATAGAGAACCCGCGCATCTCCACGACGAGATAAAACTTCATTCAACGCGGACTCGTCTTCTGGTGATAGTTTTAACTTGTCATATTCCCCCAATCTAGCCGCCTCATCCGGGCCAGCTTCTCTTGCAAATGGGGTCAAACCTTCACCGAGTTCGGGGGGAAGACTTTTGTGCTCATTGAGGAGTTTTAGCGCCAGATCCTCATCTCCATAAGCTATAGCTTCTCGCATTTCTGCAATTATCTGTTCACGGCCTCTCGGTTTTGTTTCTTTAGTGGTTAATTCCACACCTTCAGGGGAGGGGACATCTATCCTTCTAATGTCTCGGGCTCCAGACATAAGGCCATTTATAGCTTCCCAAGCAATCATTTCAGCTGTTGTCTTCTTGAATTGTTCAAACTCGGGAACCATAGGTAAGTTGTGATCAATGAAGGCTTTATCAAGAAGTTGGTTAGCTTCTGCAAGGGCAACACCAAGCGTTACACCGCGTCCCAGTTTTGATGCAATTTTCGTAGCAATGTTTTTATAAATTGTTGGCGACTTTGAACTAAACGCCTTCCATGCGGCACCTGCGCCCTTTGCAGTCATGGCACCCTTGAACTTGTCCGCTCCAGGAAGAGACATTACTCCATAAGTCATAAGGGCTTCCCCACCCGCTCGCCCTAGGGCCATGGCCGTAGAGACTTTGGGGTCTTGAAGATTCCTGTCTAAAGAATTAATAGTTGACTGTGTAGTTAAAAGGGTTTTCCCCGCAGGGCCAGGGGCTAACGCTAACTGCGTCAAGACGCCCTGTGCATTACCAATAAAGTCGGATACTTGGCCCACGGGGCTATCCGGGTCAACGCCATACCCCTTTAATTCAAGGGTGCGTTCTTTAAGAGCCGCTTCGTTTGAACGCGACAGCTCTCTAATACTATTAAGGTTGCTTGATCTATTGTCCCAGTCCGACTGCTTCACATTACCAAGATCTAATACCATTTTCCTTAACGGCTCAGGCATAGCTTCAACAGCTCTTATCTCAAGATCTAAAATAGCACCGGCTCCTTTCAGCGCAGTGCCGATAGTCGCTTGGTTCAGATTCTGATAAAGTTGTTCGGGCCATAACGCGAGGTCTTTAACAGACCCAAGATGGAGACCCTCTTTCCTTTGGGATGTTGGGTTGATGGGGGTAGTCCCGGCTAGCGGATTCTCGAAATTGTGGATCAGGGGGTTCGGCTTATGGGATACAGCCATTTGCGAGATATCCACACCGTCACCGGGTTTGGTCCCAGGAGGGGGTCCATAACTATCGCCAGACGGGGGAGGGCCGTAGTCTTTTAATCCATTCTCAGATGGGGGAGGACCATAGTCCTTTAGTCCACTCATTAATTCCCCTCCATCTTAACCCAACCCTTACCCTCTACTATCTTTTTCTTCCCATCTGGAGAGACATCACCGACAATCCACTCACCGTTTGGCCCCGTGGGTCCATATTGCAATTTCGCAACACTAGACTTGGTGCCACCCTTCTTCTTCTTCCACTCCTCAATCTCCGCTTTTGCGTCAAGATAAAGGTCATGAAGGGGATGGTCCTCATCCTCTGCATCCTCCATTTGCTTACTCAAGAGGATTCTATAAGCCCCTGCCGGGTCTCCGCGCTTTAAGGACGCGGCCGTAGCAACCAGTGGATGTTTGCCAGCCTCTTCAAGAACAGCTTCCGCCCCCCAGGTCGGATGCATCTTGCGGGTATCCGCAACCGCCCTCTCCCATATTGCGAGCTTAGCCGGTGTTTTCCCACCAGCACCATAAACCCTAGCGGCACCGGCATTTTTCAATCTCTGGACTTCAACCCTGTTTCCCCATTCTCCCCGTTTGGCGTCCCTCTTCTCCTGAAGGGTTTTTTCAAGGGCTTCTTTCTTTCGCTGGAGTTCGTTTGCGGCAATTTTCGCTCTCATGTTGGCACTATATTCTAAGCCATAAAGCCTAGACTCAGCCGAGGCCATCTTGGCAAAAACTGCGCCGAGGTTCTTCCCATCTGAAGCAATGGCCGCAAGATCCTCGTAATCAATGGGAGTGAAGTTCCCACCCTCGTCTTTAATCCAGGAGACACCCTCTTTATCTTTTCCGACATCAACGGCATTTACACCCAAAGCCTTCAAGAGGGGGATCGCGTCTTTAGATCCCATACTTAAGAGTTTGGCGGCATCTTGGCCTGTTTTCTCAATGTGCATTTGGTTGGCCTGGGAAGCCTGCTGTTGTAGCCGCATAGCTGGCTCGACCATGCCCTGCTTGAACAGATAATCGGACATGGCACCAAGACGATGCGCGGCGGCCTGGTAGGGGCTTGAATAAACCTTTGCCCTTTGGGTAACCGAGAGGGGCTTCTGGATAGAAGCCATTTGTTGGTCTGTGGGTGCATTGGGGATAGCTCTTGGGGCGGGAAGATTAAGCCCCCTTGCCGATGCCTGAACCTCTGGACTTGCGGGGAGCATATTCAGCCCTTGTGGTGCGTTCTCTTGAGAGAGGCTGGCTACCACCTCCGTCTCGGGGCGTATGTTTAGTGCCGCGTCTCGGATCGCGTTCTGCTCTTCCTCTTGTCGTTGCATCTGGGCTAACTGAAGTTGACGCACCCTCATCTGAAGATCCATGTTGGCCCGTTCATTCATCTGGGTTGGGATAGCATTAGCCGCAACCCCAAGACCGTAAGCTAATCCAAAAGGTGATGCAGGCATAATTTACTCCTTACAAAATGGCTTGCCCATTGAAGCTACCGCCAGCGGTTGACCCACCATAGGGTGTAGGGTTGGGTGCAACCACTACGGGTTGCTGTCTCTGGTTAAAATAATAGGCCAATGGACTCCAATTAGGCTTGTTTTGATTCTGTAAAGAGTAGCCAAGGTTTCCAAGCCCCTGACCAAAACCCTGCCAACCCTGTGCGGCGGCCTGATTATACATGTTGGCTTGCCCGCCATATAAGCCCGCCATATTCTGGTATCCACCCATCAAATCCCGCGCCGATTGCCCAATCTGGTTACGCCCGGTCAAAGTAAGCCCTAGATTCCTTCGGGTGGTTAGACCTTGGGCGTAAGCCTGTGATAAACCGCTTGCCTGCCCAAGCGCGGCCCCTCGCATGGCACCCACATCCAACCCAGAACCCGCAATACCCCGCATCCCCATACTTGAATTGATCCCCCGAAGGGCATCTCCGTAGTTCTGCTTAATGGCGGCATAGTTTTGCTCATAATCTAGCGGCTGGCTAGACCTAGCCTCTCCCGCGAGTTTTTCTTCCGTTGGGCCGTAGAGCCCAAGGTATCTATTATATTGCTGTTGCCGGAAGGCAAGATCAGCTTGATGCATCCGTTCCTGGGAATCTAGTGCTCTACCGGCCGCCCTGGAGTTTTTACCAGCACCAATAAGACCACCAATCGCCCCAATCCCCCCTGCAATCACCGTCCCGGTTGCGGTCATAGCACCAGACATATTAACCCCCTACAACAGTTAGAGTAACACCATCATTTTCCTTATCCCATTCTTCGTATGAACTAAGATAAATATCCTTCATTGCGTCCTCAACATTTGTAGCATCTGTCTTGATTACCGTAGTCCAAACCATGTCTGTATGGCAATAGACAACCCGCTTGCTACCAGCGCCAGCAGTGAAAATGCATGGCCCAGTGATTTTACCCCCCATTACTTCCGACCGATAAGAAACAACCCCACTGGAAATAATACAATGATGGGGTTTCCTATAAATATAGGAGGTCATTAGGGCGCCCTTTGGGGCATACAGCGTCCGCAGGTAAACCCCATCAATAAAAGAGTGATTATACTGCATCTCAATTTGTGGCAAAAGTTCCAACTTCCTTTCTATCAGCATTATCTTTTCTCTGAAGGGGGTGTCGTCCCTTTCGAAATTAATGAGGTCCGTAAAGTCACACTTCTCCGCAAAGATAATCGCGTCTTTTGCCTTCTGGACCGCACTCTCAGACCGTAAGATCAATGATACCTCCTTCATTTACGAAGATAGGTAGTTCTGGGTGGGCTGGAATGATGGGGGGGATATCTTCGAGTTTGCTTTTGATTCCCCACCAATAGAGAGCCTTCCCTGACCATCCGGCCCTTGCCGTGTCTTTGAATGTCTCTTCGTCTAAAATATCCAAGTAATCAATGTGCCCAGTGATCCGGTTCCCATTTAGGCCAACATCCTTGAACCCAAGACCAATCAGGTTTCTACCAGCCCTTGGGTTATTGGGCTTCACTGAGCCATAAAGCCTGTTACAGTCCGTGTCCGTAAAAATGCGCCTAATGGCCCGCTTCATCTCGACAACGGCCTCTAGCCCCCATGCTGAGGGAAGGAAGGCCGTAAGCCCGAGATACTGCCCATCACCTAATGCTTCCGCCATCATGACCCCCTTATCTGGAACAACAAGCGTCCACATGAGGTCAATCGCCTCGGTGGCATCCAGATGCTCACTCCCAACCCAAACATGGGGCCGGACCTTGGGGTGGTTGATTACCGAGTTGATGAATGGAATATCACATTTCGTAGCAAGATGCATCTTATCTCCGGTTAAGCCTTAATCTCGGTGACAATAAAACTCGAAGTTGCTACTCCCCCAAAGATGGAGGTTCCAGCATTCCCATTCATAGTATAGGTTCCAGCGGTGGACCCACCGATATTCAGCTTTAGCGTAGTCGTGGAAGTAGAGGCCGCCGTGTATACATAAACAAGCGTATGCTCTATGTCCTGATTTGTAGTGGTCGTTTGGGCAGAAACAGCCGCGAGGGCATCCGCAGTAGCATCCTGAAAGAGCGCGGCGGTTACATGGGCGGCAACCGAATAGGCACCGAATACCCTAGCCTCAATTCTAATTTTGTTCCCAATGGCTGTTGGGGTAAAAACAACAGAGAATACATTGGTCCCCTCAGCAAGTTGAGGAATCGTATTATCAAATGGGATTAGGGTGGTTCCAGTAAGGGTAGTCTGGGAGAGGGTGGATTGTGTCTTAACGATGGACCCGGAGCCGCCTACGGATGGGGATTGAAATGTGGCGGTCCCGCTCCCGGTCGCGGTAAGCACCTGACCGGCAGTTGCGGTTGTGGCACCCTTTGCCTCGTGCAGATAGGGGTCTGTCTGAGTGGCATGATTAGGTATCATTTAGGACTCCAATCGAACTTCCGTCTACTCCGGTTAGTATTGTACTGCTTACCTTAACGCCAAGCAATGCAAAGCCATTCTCATCTGTCAATACCGCCCCGTCCGGGGCGAGAAGGGTCTCAACAGTATGGTCAGCACCGACCATTAAACCTGTAGTCCCATCTGCCCCAGCGGGTCCAGCGGGTCCAGCAGGTCCAGCAGGTCCAGTCGTTACACCCCCCCCACCTGACGAGAAGGAACCACCGCCAGTAGTTGTGCGCTGTTCAACCTGTTGAATGCTTGCCTTTGATTGTTTCTGGATGAGCTCCAGAGCCCTATTGAGATCGGGGAGAGTCAGGTTAAGAACTCGGTGAAGTGTCATTCAGGAACCCTTCGGCATTTCTTTGTAGGTATATTCAATCGCACGAATATCAGCATCACCACAGAACTCTATATCAATAGTATAACCACGGGTTCCAATGGGAAGACCAAGCCCGCGATCCTTAGACGGGGTTTCCGCTAGGGTAACCGTTCCGTCCATAATCCATACACCGTCTACATAAACCCTGACATAAAGACTACCCCTCCCGTGAAACTCGATCCCCTGGAACTTTTTACGAGCCACAGGGTCCAACGGGCTTGGCATACTCTGGAGACTCAGTGCCCCGGTTCGGATATGAAGAGGTATGTTCTTACCACTGGTGGGGTTAAATCTATAAATAGATCGCCCATTCATTGTGGTTGGGGTAAAACTTTCTAATTTTGCCTGCGCGGCAAAGAACCCGTTGAAGTTTTCTTGGACGCTAGTCATTTGTCACCACAAAAGAACCTGGGCCTTTATTGTTGAAGAAGCGACCTGAGACATTCCAACAAACCGATCCGTGCCATACACACAACATGACCATACTCCCCCCGGCAAGTCAGCGGGGATTTGATAGAAGGTCTGCCCATCCGGGGTCATGAAAGATCCATAAGCCACATTATCATTAGTCTCGATTATAAATTGACCATTCCCAAACGCGACAGACTCAAACTGAAGGGAAACCGGGAGGGTCGAAAGGTTCCATGTAATACCATCCGATGACCACATAATTTGGTTTGTCAAGACAATCTCGGCTACGGCTAGATAAATGCCATTCCCATAGGCAACCTCTTGCCAGACCTGTGAAGCGGCGGCACTATGTGAAGTCCATGTAATCCCATCTGGAGAGGTCATGGTTATACCTCCTGAACCAACCGCTACAAACTGCCCACCGCCATAACATATGCCACGCCAGTCCGCATTCGTAGAAGTATTTCTAGGGGTCCAAGTAATGCCATCTGGAGAAGTCATGGCTTGGCCGGTAGTACCGTTCGAATAGGAAAGGGCGACAAATAGACCATTACCATAGGCCACACACTGCCACTGTCTATCGGGGAAAGTGGGGACATTCCATGTAATGCTATCTGTCGAATAGATAACATAATTAACAGAAGCGTGAGTACCGACAAACACATAAG
>Ga0100403_1002998_pt1 | contig 12852 bp, 7 predicted proteins | sample CryGeymet201501t_FD_83663 | JGI IMG/M metagenome (GOLD analysis project Ga0100403, IMG submission 83663) | Groundwater microbial communities from Crystal Geyser aquifers in Utah, USA - Crystal Geyser metaG 2015-01t | ecosystem: Environmental > Aquatic > Deep subsurface > Groundwater | place: USA...
CCTTGCTCAAGTCCTTGCTCAAGTCCTTGCTCAAGTCCTTGCTCAAGTCCTTGCTCAAGTCCCTTCTTCAAGCCACTTTCCAGTCCCTGGGCCTCGGCTTCCTCCCGGGCAAAATCCATTATTGCCTGATGGGTCATAATTGCCCTACGTTTTCGGTCCGCCGCCAGCCAGACCTCGTCGTTGCCAATTGCGATCTTGTATCGGTTCTCAATTTTGTCCAGTTCTGGGTTCTGTTTTCGAATTTCGGCCATAGTAGGATCCTCCGGGTTACCTTCGTGTACTAGGAAGTACATGAGTGAAAGTACCTTATTAGAAACTATATCCCCCTCCGAACAAGAAGACAAGCGAGAGAAATCGAGATACTCAAGCCGTAGGTGGTTGGTAACGTGGCGAGTCCAGTCGTGCTTCATCCGAAGCTCCACACTCGCGTGAATGGGGCTTAGTAGCGACAGCATGGGGAATCCGGTTAAGTGGATACCGATGGTAGGATTCAACTCGCCGTACTTATCTCCCTCGTCGAGCTGACCGGAGTATGTCTGGGCCCAGTAGTAGAGGGTTCGGGGAAGAAAGTCTTTTTGTTGCAGATTTTGTACCTCAATATTGTACCAGCGACCTTGGGAATCCCGGGCCCGGACGTCGATTATCGACATCTTGTCATCGATGTACTGGGCCAGATTAAAGGGACTACGAATCTGTAGTTCTTCGGCCAGGGGAAGTCCCCCACTTTCCAGCACAGTGTTTATCAGAATCTTGAGGCACTGAGTCCCTTGCTCGTGGGCGAAAACGTAGTGGAAAATCACGTCGTTGAGTAAAGAAATGCGGCGATCTTCGGGGATGGTATTTTTCATAAAAGCTCCTTACCTCTATACACCGGGCTGGAGCCTCACCTGATTCAACTTTTTCAAAAATAATTGCTTTTTACTGGTATTTGTTGGACCATCGGTTCTCCACCACGGTTTCATCGAGAAGTTGGGGTGGTTGGTTTTTGGTCCAAGGTGATTTTTTGTAAGGCCTCCAGGGTCGTTTCGTAGGCCGGCAGATTACTCTGTAGGAGGATTGATAATATGACTAATCCATCAACCAGACTTGAACGGGCGCAGAAACCACGTAAATGCCCCGAATGTGGGCATGCTCCTCTTGCCAGTATCCTCTATGGGATGCCTGCTTTCACTGAAGAATTAAGTCACAAAATGGATGAAGGCCGAATTACCCTTGGCGGCTGCTGTATCGGCGACGAAGATCCAGCGTGGGAATGCACCCGCTGCGGGCTCCAGATTTTTCGGAAAAAGGTACAGTGATTCCTATCCCGGAGGACTTCCTTGCCCGCTGGGAGAATTTCCTGACCGCTATCAAGCGGACCACAACACTGACGATCATGTTCGTGGCGTCACGTAAATGATCGAGATCGGCAAGGGGTGGCCAGAAACCGATGGGTAGGTTGTGATGGGGGAGCGCCTCGAAGGTAATCGGTAAAAAAGGCCTTTTAGAAATTAATCGTATCGAGGATAAAAAATTACTCAAAGATAGTATAGAATAGAGCGATATGACTCCGAAAGAAACGCCCACCGATGCGACCCGAGAACTTTCTACCCTGAATGGCGTTCACGGTCGAAGAACCATTATGTTACGAGAACTACGGATCGTAATGGCCCTGGAACTGCCTGCCGAAAGTGACAAACGAGCCTATAGAGAAGCGGTGGTCGAACGAAACGTCTTAGCTTTGACTACGGTGGCGAATCGAAAGATTACTTGGGACAATCTAAATCGGCTGTATCTGTTTGATAATTCTGTATTCTTTAGGAATTTCCGGCAACTTTGGTATCGCACATCCGAAGAACAGAGACCTGCGCTCGGTGCGGTATTAGCGTTAAAGCGGGATGGGATGTTTTTCGAGGCAGGGCAAGCCCTCGTTAGTCAAGCAATCGGTACAGCCGTGGATAGTGGATTTTTCCAATCACACATTGAAACCTCGTACCCTGGAAGGTACAGTAGCAATACGGCCGCATCTATGAGTCGGAATCTCTTTTCATCGTACAAACAAAGTGGGTGGGTAGATGAAAAGACTTTGAAACGGAAAGAGGCAAAACCGGGAGCTGCTGCGTTATCCCTGGCCCTTTTCTTGGCTTGGACTCGAGGTCTACGAGGTAGCTTGTTATTTGATGATCCCCTAGTAGCTTTGTTGCTTACAGACATCCCCGAACCCTTAACCCTCCTTTGGGAGGCCCATCGTAGTAGTTTCATAAATTATTACGACTCCGGGGGAATAAGTGATATTCGATTCCCCGGTTGGCTAACCCCTGAAGAACAGGAGACGTACCATGGCGCGGTTTGACGACTTGGCCAAGAAGTATAAGGCCCATATCCAGCTACCTTGGAATGTTATGTTGTCCGATGAGGAACGGGTCATTATGGTCGTCTATGACCGACTCGATGAGCGAAAGCTACCAATTCACGTTCGGGAATTTGAGTTAAATACCCAGCAGGCCGGTCATGACTGGATTGGGGTGGATGCTCGTTCTTGGATGGCCGATTATCTTGATCAGATGAACTATAGGGACGAAGTTTTTGCAGAACCTTCAGAGATGGAGGGGCGAGAGTCCGAGATTGCCGACTATGTACTTTCCCGTTTTTTAGAGGTGGCCGGGACTAATGGGCCCGAGGATGTAGTGGGGCTTTGGGGTCTATGTTCCTGGTTTGGATTTTTACGGGTGAGTACCTTTCTTCAACGAGCAGCGTCCCAGGTCAAAGGCCGCTTAGTGTTGTTTTTTCCCGGTGAATATTATCAGAACAATTATCGTTTTCTTGAAGCCCGAGATGGCTGGGGTTACCGAGCTATTCCAATCTCATTGTAAAACCACAAAAAGGAATTGAGCATGTTGAATCACGAGGTATTTTCGTCGAACCCGAAAGATATTATTTGGAAAAACCAAGGCGTCGCCAAGGTCGATGGTCACAAGTTTACCGAAAACCTAGACGAGTTAAAGTTCGAGTTGCAACATTTCGTATGTGAAGGGCAGTACAAGAAGGGGTTAGAGCGAATACTGGGAAATTTTATATCCCATATAGGGCAAGATGAGCAGAAGGCGGTATGGATTTCTGGATTTTTTGGCAGCGGCAAGTCTCATTTATGTAAAATGCTGCGAGCCCTTTGGGAAGATACCGAGTTACCCGGTGGCCTTTCGGCCCGGGGTGCTGCCCAACTACCCGACGATGTAAAGACCTTATTGAAAGACTTGGATACCGAAGGCCGTAGGCAAGGAGGGTTGATAGCTGTATCGGGAACCTTGTCGGCAGGAAATAGCAACTTTATTCGACGGACCTTAGCCGAACTGGTTTTGGAAAGCCGGGGCCTTCCGGCGGATATTCCAAAGGGTCGATTTGTCCTGTGGCTTCGCCGAGAGAATCTCGAAGAAGCAGTCCGACAAAACCTCGAAGGGGTAGGAAAGAACTGGGAAACCGAGGTGAACAATTTCCGCGTGTCGACCACCTTACATCAGGCGATTGCCCAGGTCCAACCTGCCTTGGGCGATGGACCCGGTGTTCGAGATTTGTTAAAGCAGCAATATCCGAGCCTTGGCAGCAACGATATTACCAACGACGAACTACGGAACCTCTTGCGAGAGGTTCTTGCTCCCAAGGGGAATTTCCCCCTGACTTTGATAGTCCTCGACGAAATGCAGCAATATATTGGCGACGATGGAAACCGATCCATGGCGGTTCAGGAGCTGACCCAGCTCCTTTCGTCCTCCTTTAAAGGAAAACTGCTCCTGGTAGCGACCGGGCAAAACTCCCTAGCGGGAACAAATAACCTACGAAAACTTATGGATCGTTTTACCGTAAGTGTAGATTTGCAGGATGCCGATGTAGACACGGTAGTACGGAAAACTGTCTTGCAAAAGAAAGCCGGCGTTCAAGAATTACAGGCCCTTCTGACCGACCGAGAGGGCGAAATTGCCCGACACCTGCATGGATTAACCAGCTACCAGTTCCGATCCCAAGATGTAGACTATATGGCGGCGGACTATCCTCTTCTTGCCACCCGACGACGGGTGTGGGAATGGGTTCAGCGAGCCATGGACGGAGCGGGAACAAACTCCCAGCTGCGGGGCCAGCTTCGATTGGTGTATGAAGCAATCCAGGAATATGCCGACAAACCCCTGGGTCAGGTTGTCCGAGGGGACTACATTTTCGAAAAAAATAGTACCGGTATGCTCCAGGCGAGTATTTTGACCAACGAGCTGAATAACGATATTCAGGCCCTGTTGGCCAAGGACGGCCCCGAAGAAAAGTTGCAGGGGCGAATACTTTCAATGGTCTTTATTCTTAATCGTCTGAGCCATCTTCAACAAGAAGACAAAAAAATACCCGCCACCGAGGCAACTCTTACTGACCTGCTTGTAGAAGACCTCAAGGGTCGAGCCATCCTGGAAAGTCGCATGACGCCAGCCCTGAATGCCTTAGTGAAAAAAGGACTTTTACAACGAATCGATGGGGCCTACCTGATTCAAACAAAAGAGGGAAACGCCTGGCACCAAACCTTTGAACAAGAGAAAAATGCCCTGGCAAATAATCCTGGAGCTCTCGACGCTCATCGGTTGGAATTTCTCAAGAGCGCATTCAAGACCGAAGTTGGTGGGCTTGTTCAATTTGCCATGGGCGAAACTGCTCAGACCAGACCCATAGAAATAAAGTGGGGATCCGAGCCCCCTAGTTCGGTTAAGGGAATTCCGGTGTGGGTCCAAGAGGGGGGAAGTACCACCGAAGAACAGGTCCTTCGCCTTGCCCAGGCCAACCGCGATGGTCACCTGGTCTACGTTTTTATTCCCCGCGAAGGCAGTGGTGACCTCAGTACCCAAGTAGTCGAAATGTCTGCGGCCGACCAAACCTTGCAGTTAAAGGCCAGTTCCCACGGTCCGGCGGCGGATATGGCTCGCCAGGCCATGCAGGATACCCGCAAGAATGCCGATTCCCGGGCGAAGCAGATAATTCAAGACATGATTTCCCAGACCCGGGTATGGGTTGCCGGTGGTATTTCGGTAGAAGGAATCGGCTTAAAAGACCGGGTAATTGACGGGTGCGAAAAAATGCTTTTACGCAAATACCCCGAATTTGGTATCGGCGATAGCGAAAAATGGAGTCACGTACTCAATCTTTGCCGACAAGGGAACATCGACCGGACTGACCAATTCTTAGGGTATAGTGGCGATATGGCAGAGCATCCGGCGGTCCGTCTGGTGCGGTCCCGCATTGGCTCTTCGGCCCGGTGGAACGACATTACCGGTGCCTTTGACGAAGCGCCTTATGGTTGGTCTCTGGATACCACCGAGGCAATTCTGTTTCTTTTGTGGGCTATGAACTTAATCGAGGTTCATCTCCCCGCCCCGGCAAGAGCGATAATCAGCCAAACCGATCGTCGCGAGCTACGAAAGTCGACGATAAGTACAAACCTCGTGCAAATTACCCCCGAAGACAAAATGAAGTGGCGGGGGATTATGAATACCCTGGACCCCAAGGGGCCTACAACCCACGGGAAAGAACTGGAACAAGAAGCCGAAGGTTTCCAACTCCTGGTTGGCCAATATAACGCATCGGGTGGTCCAGCACCGGCACCCAAGCCTGAACCCTTCGCACTGTTAGAGGAAGCTCAGACAAAAACCGCGGGAAACGAACGGTTGAAGTTTTTGGCAGACCATGCCGGTGAATGGAAGGCGGCGATTCAAGAATGGATTGAACGACGTAATCAGCTGCTTACCCGTACAAAGCAGTGGGAGCAACTGCAAACGCTTCTTCGTTTGGGACTAGGCCAAGAGGGGCTGGAATCTCTTAGAATCGAGGCGAATTCGCTTCTCGAAAGTCGGAGTCTACTGGATCAGTCCGATCCGGTAATACCCTTGGTTCGTCGGGTGGCAGAGTTTTTGCGGGCCCAGGTTCTCGAGGCCTGGACTGGGTGGAAAGGTGCCTTTGACCGGGAACGAGCTTTGCTAGAAGAGGATCCCGATTGGGTAGGGGCCGATGCTGCGACCCGGGGCCAATGGATGGCCCGGGTAGGTGTCAAAGAATTTGCCAAACCCGAATTGGGGACCGATGAAAAAGTGGTGGCCAGTTTAGAAGCCACGAGCCTTTCGACTTGGCAGGATCAAACCGATGCCCTGGGAGGTCGGTTTTCTAAGCTACGCAACGAATTGGTTCTTGCCCGACAACCCAAGACCCAGGCGATAAAAATTCCCCGGCGGGTCCTGACAAATCAGACCGAGTTAGAGGCCTATATACTCGAACTGCGTCAGCAGGTTGAACCAGCCCTTTCTCGGGGGCCGGTTATTGTGGAGTAAATAATGAATCGAGCACCGCTTTCAAAAAATCAGCGTAGCGTATTAGAAAATACCGTTAAAAAAGCCCGAGTCGTGGTGGAGCAGGCGGCGAGAACCGAACTTTCTCGCTTGGGAATTCATGGGGCTACCGCGCCTTCGTTCTTGAACGAGGGGGAAAAGGAATTACGCCGGAGTTTGCGAGTTCATGGTCGGCAATTGGGGGACCAAAAACACGCCGATGGTTCCCAAGAAATTGACCTTTTGGCCGAAGAAATTGGGTACGAACACTGGCACCGAATGCTCTTCGCCCGATTTCTGATTGAAAATGAGTTATTGATTCACCCCGAATATGGGGCTCCCATAAACGCCGAGGAGCTGGATTACGAGGCTCGAAAGACGAACCTGACCCGGTGGCAACAAGCGGGGCTTTGGGCCTGCCAAATGCTTCCGCAAATTTTCCGAAACGACCACCCGGCGTTCTTGGTTCGGTTAGACGATATTGCCGAACGGGAGTTAGAAGGGCTGCTTACGGGATTGCCCACCGAGGTCTTTACCGCTGGGGATAGCCTAGGCTGGGTGTATCAGTTTTGGCAGGCCCAACGAAAAGAAGATATAAACAAAAGTGGGGTAAAGATCGGGGCCCGGGAGCTACCGGCAGTAACCCAGCTTTTTACCGAAGCCTATATGGTCAACTTTTTACTCGACAACGGGCTGGGGGCCTGGTGGGCCTCCCGGAGGTTAGGGAGCCACGACTTTGCGACAGCTTCTTCGGAACAGGAACTTCGGCAAAAGGCGAGCCTTCCTGGGGTACCCCTGGAATTTTTGCGTTTTATACCCAACGAAGACGGAGTTTGGGATCCTGCTGCGGGTAGCTTTCCTCAGTGGCCAAAAGACCTGGCCCAGCTAAAGGTGTTGGACCCCAGTTGTGGTTCGGGTCATATTCTTGTCGCCTTATTCGAAATGTTGGTTCCCTTGCGAATGGAGTTGGAGGGATTAACCCCTCGCGAAGCGGCCAACTTGGTTTTGAGCCAAAACATCCATGCCCTGGAGCTGGACAAACGCTGTGTAGAACTGGCTGCCTTCAATTTGGCCCTGGCCGCGTGGAGGTATCCGGGTGCCGGGGGTTACCGACCCCTGCCCGAACTCCATGTAGCCTGTAGTGGACTTGGTCTAGGGGCCGCCAAGCAAGAATGGTCCCAGCGATTCTCCCATAAGGGGAAGAACCAACGACTTGCCCTCGAATGGCTGTATGAAACCTTTCAGAACGCCCCGGTATTGGGGAGTCTTATTAATCCGGCCCGGCACCAAGCGGCCTCTTTGTTACCCTGGGCCGATTTACAGGAAATGTTACAGGATGCCTTAAAACAAGAGGACCACACCGAAGCCCACGAGGCCGGGGTTGTGGCTCAGGGATTAACCAAGGCAGCTGAGCTTCTGAGTAGCCGCTACACCTGGGTGGTGACCAATGTTCCTTATCTGGGTCGGGGGAATCACGGAACGGTTCTTGCGGACTTCTGCGAAAAGCATTATCCCTTAGCCAAGGCCGATTTGGCGACGGTCTTTTTGGACCGGTGTTTAGAGTTTTGTTCCGAAGGTGGGAGTGCAAGCATTGTACTCCCACAAAACTGGTTGTTTTTAACGACCTACAGGAAGTTCCGGGAAAAACTCTTGAACAACGACACCTGGCATTTTATTGCCCGTCTGGGTGAGAAGGGTTTCGATTCCGCCGCCGCTGCGGGTGCATTCGTCGCCCTCATAACCCTATCTCGGGGTAAGACCTCGGGGGTTTTTGGGGATTTGGACAAAGGACCAGCTCAGTGGATTCGAGGAGTCGACGTAATGGACCTCCCGAATCCGGCAGAGAAGGCTGCTGGGTTAGTGAGCGCAGAGGTGAAAAGTGTTGAACAGGATAAGCAGCTGGGGAATCCGGATGCACGGGTGGCGTTGGATGAGGCAGAAAATGCTCAGTTCATGTCATTAATGGCAATAGGATTACAGGGGATAGCGACCGGAGATTATCCACATTTCGGTTTAAAGTTTTGGGAACACAATACTGTTGATGGGCGTCTTTGGCGTTTTCATCAAAGTACTCCTGATCGTATTGAGCACTACCAAGGTAGGACGGAAATCATATTTTGGGAAGAAGGTACAGGGCAGTTATCGAAGTCAGAGCGCGCTCGGGTACAAGGACTTGAAAGTTGTAGTTCAAAAGGTATCGTTGTCGGACAAATGAGGCTTTTACCAGTATCGCTTCATAAGGAAACAACCTTTGACAACAACTGCGCAGTCCTCATCCCCCACAACCCGACCAATCTCCCCGCTATCTGGTGCTTCTGCTCTTCCCCCGAATACAACGAAGCTGTTCGTCAAATCGACCAAAGTCTAAAGGTTACTAATGCAACCCTGGTCAAAGTCCCCTTCGATCTCGAACGTTGGCAAAAGGTCGCAGACCAACTGTATCCCCACGGACTTCCCCAACCTTACACCAACGACCCTACCCAATGGATCTTCCATGGAAATCCGACCGGTTCCGTCGTATGGGACGAGAAGACTAAGGTCACCTCTTCGGCCGGCCATCGAACCGATGACACCGTTCTCCAAGTAGCGGTGGCCCGACTTCTGGGGTACCGTTGGCCCGCCGAAATTGACCCTGCCATGGAACTCGCCCCCCAACAGCGGGCCTGGGTGGACCAATGTCAAAATCTCCTTCCCTTTGCCAACGAAGATGGAATCGTATGTATACCCCCGGTCCGGGGAGAACGTTCGGCCGACGAACGGCTTCGTGCTCTGCTCCGGGAGGCCTACTCAGGTCCCTTTGACGAAGACACTCTCCTTACCGCCTGTGACAGTTCTGGACTCACCCTAGAAACCTGGCTGCGAGACAAATTCTTCGAACAACACTGCAAACTTTTCGGCCATCGGCCCTTCATTTGGCACCTTTGGGATGGTGACCCTAAAGGATTTTCTGCTCTGGTGAACTACCACAAGTTGGACTACTCCAACCTGGAACGACTCACCTTCACCTATTTGGGCGACTGGATTACCCAAAAAGACGAAGAAGCCAAGCGTAACGTCGCCGGAGCCGACAGCCTGGCTCAAAAGGCGCGAAACCTCCAGACCAAGCTCAAACTCATCCTTCAAGGTGAATCTCCCTACGACATCTTTGTCCGCTGGAAACCCCTCGAAGACCAACCCCTGGGCTGGAACCCGGACCTAAACGACGGAGTCCGCCTCAATATTCGACCCTTTGTCACCGCCGAAATCCTTCGGCACTACAAAAAACCCAAACTCAACATAAACTGGGACAAAGACCGGGGAAAAGATGTGGCTTCGGCCCCCTGGTTTGGGGTACATAAAGGCGAGAGAATTAATGACTGGCATACGACTTTAGAAGAAAAAAAGAAAGCGAGGGAATAAGAAGTGAATCATCTAAAAGTGTGGAAATTGGGTTGTCGATGGGGATCTGGAAAACCTCCTCTCTTTCTCAATTTACTTTTGCAAAGAAAAATCGTAATCAGTACAACTACATACCCCTTCGGAGATAATAATCTTGTTCTTCTCACAGATGGAATGACCGTTATAGGCATAGCGGAAGTACTTCGTGAGGTTGGACCGTGTACTTCCGATGTAGATCTTGAGGCGGATTTTCGTTCCTATAAAATTGATTACAATGATACTGTGCTGGTGTACGCCGCGAGAATTTGGGAAGTTCCTGAAGATCAACGTTTTAACTACAATTTACAGCAAGGTATCTGCTCCGTAATTAAGTCAGATATTATCGAAAAAGCAATGGAATTGTACTCATTCCTCTCGGGAGATGATTTTATGAATAAAATCTTAGAAACGCTATTTTACAAGAAGCAGATCATCCTTCAAGGTGCTCCTGGTAGTGGGAAGACCTACCGAACCATGGAAATTGCAGTTCGACTTATTCACCCACAAATGAAATTTGCTGACCGTAATGCCATCAAGGCCCAATACGATGCAGACAGCAAAGCTGGCCTCATCGGTTTCACAACCTTTCATCAAAGCATGGACTACGAACAGTTTGTCGAGGGTTACAAACCGGTGCAAGGTGTCGACGGCACGCCGGGCTTTCAACTAGAGGATGGTATTTTCAAGAAAATGTGTATCTCGGCCCGGGGTGAAACTCTTGTCGACACCTTTGAGGCCAATTACCAGGAATTTCTCGATTCTTTGGCCGAAAGTGGCGAGCCCCTAAAACTCAAAACGCCAGTCCATAAAAAATCTTTCCAATGTGCCTATAATTCCGCAGGCTCTTTGGTCGCTATACCCGAAACGGTCGCTGCTACAAAGATGGTAATAACAAAAACGATGGTATCAGACTATATTGCAACGGGAAAAATTCGAGATTGGAAGCCTTACGTTACTGCTATCGGAGAACACCTTAAGAAGACTTTTGGGCTAATTCAGGTGAATAATACCGGTCCAAGACCCCCTCATGTGTTGATAATTGACGAAATAAACCGCGGAAATGTTGCGAAAATATTCGGTGAGCTGATTACGTTGATTGAAACCGACAAACGAACTGACTTCGATCGCCAAGAGAAAAATGATTCCGCACTTTCAGTGCATCTTACCTACTCCAAAGACGAATTCACTGTGCCTGCAAATCTTTTTATTATCGGTACTATGAATACGGCCGATCGCAGCATTGGTCAGATTGACTATGCACTGCGTCGTCGCTTTGCCTTTGTAGCCTTGCAATCGAGCCGAAATGACCTTGAGAGTTATTACGATGGTAAAGATCAACAAGTCTTAGAACGAGCTTTGATCCTATTTGATAAGGCCCGCGATTTTATGGAATCACATACGAGCCCGGATTTCGACTACCATGATCTAATGGTTGGCCATAGCTTCTTCATGGCTAACACCCTTGATGAGTTTACTATAAAGTCCGAGCACGAAATAAAACCTCTCCTTCGTGAGTATTTAAAGGACGGAATCATTCAGAACTCTACAAACAGAGAGATTGATGAGCTTTTTAACTGAAATTAAAGGGCCCGGGGTGCCTATTATAAAAATTCGGGAGCACCAAAATATTCAGGAGGTTCTTTCGCTCGATGATAGATTTGGTTTCGGCCAGGAAAATGTTGATAAGGAGTTGTGGCTACCAAGAATCCCTGATGGAAGACCTGTTTTTCTTTTTGATATCGATATTAGGGGAAACGTCGGATACTATATTGGCCTAGATTGGTTAGTCGAAAACCAGATAGCTTTGGAGTGTAAGCCTAAGATTTCACAACTCGACTATATGGCAATGTTCTATGAATGTCTTGCGGACCGGAGGGCTTTAGAATACCTAGGCCAAATTTATTTCGTCGATACCGATCGCCCGCCTATTCCCTCAGAACGACCTCCAGACGAAATTACTACGATCATCGCGCTTCATTTTCTTAAAGTCCTTCAAGATTTGATAAAGCGACCCCTAAAAAAGAACTACCTAAGAAAGACCGAGAATCTTACCGCGCGAATTCGAGGTAAGGTAGAAATTCCCCTTCACCTAGATGCCAATGTCGTCGGTCAGAGGCCGGACAGGATGTACTGTACCTATCAGGAATACACTACAGACTGTTACGAGAATCGTTTGCTCCACAGCGCCTTCGATATTTCCCTCAAGTACCTGGAAAATCAGAAATTTCCACTTCCGGATTGCCTTCGATCCGCTCGAACGACTATTACTCAGTCTTTTCAAGAGATTGGCTACATTCGTTCTCTTTCCGATCTGCATAAAATCAAAGACAATCCACTATACCGAGAATACGGGGAGGCCCTTCGACTAGCAAGACTTCTGTATCGCATAAAAGGATACCGCTACGAGGATCCTCAACAGCGAAGTTTCCCGGTTCTTCCTTACACGATTAATATGTCCTTATTATTTGAACTCTACGTATACGCCAAGCTTCCACGAGACGGAGTACTGTTTCAGATTAGCGGAAATTATGGCCAACCCGATTTTTTAGATATTCAGAGCAGTGGAATACTTGATGCGAAATATCGACTAGCCTACGAGGAGAATGGTATTTCTCCTTTAATCGAAGATATCCGCCAGCTAAGTGGCTACGCCCGAGACCTAAAGATTCAAAAAATCTTAGGATTGGAAAACTCGCAGCTACCGATTTCTTGTGTCATTATCTATCCCGATGCGAATCCTATCGATTCTGCCCCTGTTCCTTTGACAGGTGCGTTGGACTATCTGGCCGACGCAAAGCCTATCCATGGATTCCAAGATTTCTACAAAGTCGCCATAGGAATTCCGTTTAAATCGGATTAAAGAAAAACCGGTATTGTACAATACCGGTCTTTGGAGTATAGTATTTGAATAGTACCCTTGCGGTTCAAGTGTTCCTTCAACAATTCCTATCCCTTCTTAAAGAAGGGAAGGTTTCGTTTGCTCCAAGGATTACGCAACCCCTTTTCTGTAAATTTGTTTAAAAGCAGGCTGGTCAGAAGACTCGGGTAAGTACCTTTTTTCATTCCGCCATTGATCGTTTTGCTCGATCAGCATGGTTCCGACCAAGCG
>Ga0100403_1003002_pt1 | contig 12843 bp, 9 predicted proteins | sample CryGeymet201501t_FD_83663 | JGI IMG/M metagenome (GOLD analysis project Ga0100403, IMG submission 83663) | Groundwater microbial communities from Crystal Geyser aquifers in Utah, USA - Crystal Geyser metaG 2015-01t | ecosystem: Environmental > Aquatic > Deep subsurface > Groundwater | place: USA...
TGTTAAAATTGTTTGTTGTAAAATTATTTAAACAGAGACCCCTTACTTTGGCCAAAAGCTCTAAAAACTCAATTTACACAAGATTTTTTACACCACCAGATTGTTCATATAGATTGAGAATTTTTTTGGCATATTCTTCTCCGACCTCATCATTTGAGTGATAAAATTTCAGAGTTTTCTTTAGTGATTTATCTTTATGGTTTCGAATCAAATAAAACTTATGAGCAAGCCATCTTGTTCCGACAGCAATATTTATTATCGGGTCTTCGAGTTGCAACTCGGTTACATAGACATAATGGTCCTTAACCTCATTATTTTTAACATCACTGGTTCCTGATAATGAATTTCTTGCGCCTTTCAGTATCTGCATAAGTCCTACTGCAGATGTAGTTTTGGGCCTTGCTGTTAAATTAAAACTGGACTCAACGGCAATAAGTACTTTGATGTGAAGTGGAGTTAAACCTTCAGGCAATTGAACTCCTTGTCTTTTCCAATAATCAAGCCAAAACTGAATTATAGGATCTATTTCATGGTAAGGAGAAAAACCTTTTACGGCATTAATTTTTTCATATCTCTTTTTGTTATTCCAAAATAAAAAAAGAAGATTTTCCTCTAAATACATTAACTTTTTAGCGCGATTTTTTCTCATATGAGTGTCAACCCATGTTGATGTACCGCTCTTACAAACTCTATTATGACCGCTAACGATATGATATCCAAGCTCACACATCTTGCTATCGTCAGGTCTTTCTATGTTTATTGAATAAATATTCCTCATTTATCGGCTCTATATAAAAATATTACACCTGCCCCCTTACCTCTTCGCTCAAATATTTTTTGCTCAACTAATCGATTCATTTTTCTTGTCGCCGTATTTCTTGAAAATCCGATAGTTTCAACCAAATCTTTTATCCTAATTTGTTTTAAATTTTTACCCATTTGAATAATTTTTTCTTCCTCGGTCAGATCATCATCGAGCTCTTTATCAAAGAAAAAAATTACCTTCACAAAATCACCATCTTCGTTGAACTCTGGCCTCCTTATTCCAGCTTCCTTACATGATTCAAAAATTAATTTAATTCCCGAGCCAAGTTTCTCAATTAATTTATATTTGCGAGCAATTTTGGCAACAGTCGGATTACGTAAAAAAGTTGTACCATCACCTAGATTTTTAATTGAAAGAAGTCCTGGTAATTCTCCGGGACTAAAAATTTCGAGACGATTATCATATAATGCAATTTTGATTGCTCCTGGAATGAAGTATTTACGATGAACGAGAGCATTCACAATGGCTTCCCTTATGGCAACGAGAGGGACAATCAATTGACCTTCCATCTTTCCTGAGCTTGATACTTTCAAATCTCTTTCAAGCCAAGATGTCAAAACAGAAAGCACTGAATGAACAATATCAGGAATAGGTCCCTTTATCTCCATTGTTCTAATTAAATCTCTCCCTTTGTTTCCTTTAAATTCTGAACAAATAACGATGGCTTCTTGAATATAATTTTCAGGGGTAGGATGGAAAAATAATATACCAGCATTTGTAGCAATAAGCTTCTTTGGGTCTTGGTGACTACGAACTGCAATTTTCTCAATTATAGATTTTTCGGGAGAAATATTTTTACCAAATATCTCAGTCAGCAATTCTTTCTTAAGCGCACTAAAAGGCACTTCACTTGGACTCTCGTCGAAATATGTTTTTTTCTGCTGTCGATAAAGATCCTCTATATAATCTTCTGTGGCCCTTTTAGTCGAAGAACCAACTCTTAAATAGACCCCCTTTTTATTTCCTTCACTGGTAATAAAATATGGCGGTTTGCTGCCAGGATATATTTTTATAACAACAATTCTCTTATCATCAATATTTTTTTCATAGATTTCAGGAATCAAATGCGGAGCAATCGAATCCATGATGGAGTTTGCAATATCTTCGAAAATTTTATCTCGTACGTTATCAGTAACACCCACGATTTCATGTGATGAATCTCTAACTCCTATTATAATCTCTCCACCTGCACCATTAGCGAATGCGACACAGGTCCTTATAATCTGATTTTTTTCAGGTATTGTTTCTTTTATCTCGATAGTCTTAGATTCTCTATGACTAAATTTTTCTCTGTGCATACTGATGTCAATTGTTGTGATTGGTAAAACTTAGATAAATTATAAATGCACATATTGCACCAGTCAAGAAAAAATGCACCAAATGCACCAATCGTGTTTTGATTGCACCAGTTTGAGAAATGCCTATCTATGGGCCTTAAAAAGATCAGTAAAAACACTGTAAATTCAAAGAATTGCAATATCCAGCAATAGAAGAACAGAATTAATATTAATAGAATTTTGGTGCCCAGGAGAGGAGCGCCAAGGGCATCACTTTCCTATCTCAACGTTTTCAATTATTTATCTTTATTTCTCGATACTTAAACACGAATCGAGTTGTTGTCCATTGTTGTCTGTTCTTATCTTTTTTAAGCTATTCTCGTCTATTTTAGCGCCAAAATAGCGCCAATTTGTAAGTTCTCTATTAACAGAGCGAGAGAAGATTAATTGGTTGCTAACTACATTTTTAAAAGATTTGGATTCGTTGGCAAAAAATTCGCCAATACTCTTACGATTCTTCGTCCTTTTGGACATTTAACATCATTTAATAATGCCTTGATTTTTGAAATTAAAATATCAATAGGTTAAAAAAAATTGTTAAGATTTTTAAAAGGAGATTCCTTTCCCAACTTGCTTGGGAGCTAAAGCTTCCTTGAAATTTTTCATTGTCATCGAGTTGATTATTGGCATTATTCAAATAGGGAAATGAAACGGTTGAATCATGAAAAATCTTAATTCTGAACCTGTTCCCGTCTAACAGTCCTAAATTGAGGTCTGCGCCAGAGAGAGGGTTCAATCAATGCCATCCGCGATAAAATGGACATCTAGGGTCATTTTTTTGCATTTGCTTACATTTCTCTAACATCTCGTCTTCAATGACTTTTGGAATTGACAGACTCGTCTCCCCGACAATGTCGTCCAATTCAGTCCACAGGTATCTGCCTTGTGAGCGAACTTGTAGTTTGCCTCGTTCGAGGTCATAACGAATTTGATAAGTACGTCCCCAGGGGTCGATCCACGATTGATAATCTGGGAATTCAGATTCGTATGCAAGAGGATTTTCTTTAGACTTGTTCTCGAGAGGAATGCAATTGGGAAAATCCGTTTTTCTAAATGCATCCTTGTAATTTTCAGGAAATCTCTTGCATGAACTTATATAGTCTACTACTGAAAATGATCTCCTTGTATGCTCAAAAGCTTCTCCCCAGTTCGTTATTCCTACTTTTGAGGTTGGAAAGCGATGCCTATCAATTCTGTCTATTTTATAAACCCAACCAAAAAATAATAATGGTAGAGATAGGCATATAATCAATAAAGGAACAACTCGATTTTTCAATTTCATGGAACACCTAGTTCTAATTTTTTAAGGTCGTTAAGATGGGCTATTATTAGTTTCTTCATAAATTGTATACAATCCTCGCATTTTGATTCAGGAAACACTTCTTATTGCAAAACTTACGAACGGAAATGCAGATTATCTCGTATTGAAGAAGGAACTGAATACTGAGAGACAATCTTTCTACTTTTAGTCATTAATATTGATCCTTATTATTTACATTGTCGCTTTACTTACATAAATAACTATCTTGCACTGTAATACCAGTTGGCCCATCGCAAATAATGGTGTATCCATTACCAGCTGAAGCTGTCTCTAAATTCCATATTAAATTATTACTTGCATCGAATCCACAAATAAATACACTCCCGTATCCAGTAAACCCGCCAGACTGTCGAAGGATTCCACCTTCACAAGTCGAAGTGATGTAACATTCATTTGTAAAGAGATCGCCGAGTTGTCCGACGCAAGATTCTCCTGCTGTTACGCTCTTTGTAATTTTACCCGTAACAGTTAGAACCGGTGTCGCTGAAATACAAATCCCGTTTGAATCCTCAACTTCACCCTCTGGACATGGATCAGTAATACATTGCCCAGTTGTTGAATCAAGATGGGTGCGAGGTTTAGAGAGATCACACTGAACACATTGTCTCAAATTATGAAGATAATGATTGATAGGATTAGTCTCATCACAGCTTAGACACGAAAAATCATCTTCGTAAAAATGATTATTCGGATTTGAGGTGTCACACTTTAAACACTCATTATAATTTGAACTGTAATGATTCTCAGGTTTGGATAAGTCACAAGACATACATCGTCGAATCTGCTTTGAAGTGTCTTCAAAGAAGAATTTATTTACAGTATCTTGATAGCAAATATCATTTCCCTTGGTCGCGACGACTTGAAACTTAGCTCCCTCGAAAGAATCGTTTACGACTGAAAAGTACCCTTCTTTACTAATTGGACTGTATGATTTGTTATCCAACGCACCTCTCGCTTGAAACTCAAGGATATGAGATTTTGTCCCATTGGGTTCAATTACTTCTTTTGAATTTATAAGAGAGGTAAAGCTACCTTGAAAGTTTCCATTATTATCCAGCTGATTATTAGCATTGCTTAAATAAGGAAATGAAACCGTTGAATCGTGAGAAATCTTAATTCTGAACCTGTTACCGTCGAGTAGTCCTGAGTTGAGTTCAGAGACAGGAACCTGAAGGTAGCCAAAACCGTAGGGACCGACATCTGTTGCTCTATTACTAGCAGTAACTTCAAGGGCGGCGGCGGGGAGGGAGAGGCCAAAGCGGGTATACGAGTTCGTTGAGTTTTTATCTATCATAAAATTTAAATGATTTTTTGCAAGAACACTAAAACCTATTCCATTCGGTAAGTAGTTTTCAGGAAAATTATTTTGAAGTACATTGACAGAGATTAAATCAACATAGTTGAATTCATTAAGAGGAAAAAGATCAAAGTATATATCATTGCTGTATTCAAAACCTTTGCCACTTGTCAAAAAGCCAAGCCTTATTAGATCCTTTAAGTCGACGTTTAATGAATTTCCTCGAAAATCTGTATAACCAGCAAGATTTTGATATTCCCCATCTGGCAAGTTTCTTAATTTTTTAAATGCTGCAAGATCAGCATTCGATTCCGTAATTATATTTTTGGCAGCAGATGAAAAATCAATAGGGTTAGATATGCTTGCTCTATATGAGCAGTTGTTATTTTGCAAGACGTGATGGTCTTCGTGAGCGATGACAAGAAATGGCCATGCATCATACAGATTATTAAATACGCTTGTACTTATATAAAGAATTTCGTCTCCCCTAAAAACCTCTCCACTTACATCATTTCCAATTTCGGATTGTTCAAGAAGGAAAACTCCCTGACCAATGGTCATCGCACCACGTGACAATGCCACGTCTGTTCTTATTATTTTATCTTGAGTTAAAGAAACATTATTTCTAATAAAAAGCTTTTTGCCAGATAACGGTAAGCTAATTTCTCTTATATTATTTTTGTAAATAGATTTTTTCAGCAAAAACCTCATATTGTTAGTAGCTGCCGCAATATCAGGAAAAACACAGAAGTTAAATTTTGCAACTTGAAAATCAGTTAAATTATGATTTTTTATTCTCGAACCAGAACCGCTCCCACTAGCTTCGGCATCTAATACGATCAGATCATATTCTGAGTTTAAATTCTTATTAAAAACTTCAACCTTCCCGATGCTCGCGGAGTCTCTCGGTATTTCAACGAGTATATCATTGTTTGAAGAGAGTCCGGCCTTAACAATTAAACTCAAATTAGAATTGCTTACTAAACTGAAAAGATCCAATTCAGCGAATTGGATTAATGTTTCTGTTGTATCGATTACACCATTAAAAATTTCCTGCATCTCCACAAATTCCGCCGTCGCACTTCTCTCAAAAATCTCAATCCCATCTGTCGCTACGATATTTAGTTGAATCGGTGACCCCACTGTTGAACTTGAGACTTTAAATGCATTATTACCCATAAGTTCAATCACGGTATTTGGGTCACTGCTTGTGATGTCGATTTGATAATCTGGAGAATCGGTTACGAGATTTCCAATTTGAAACTCCACAGCTTCGCCTTGAGCTGCGTAGCCTTCATAGCGGTTGAGCGCAAAATAGAGAGGATGAGTTTCTAAAGTTTCGCTCTGAATCGTTTCATAGCGATCGCCATAAATATCAATTGAGACAAGCTTGATCTCGATCACGCCAGGATCAAGAAAGGTTTCGCTATAGTTGGCATTGGTCGACTTTCTCTGGCCGTTGATCCACCATTCAAAAGTCAATGGATCTCCAAATTCATCTTCAAGAAGAGTAGGACTCATTGTGAAGGTACTAGGTACTTGAGGACTGCTCTTAGATAAGATAATTGTGTTTGTAAAATCAGATTTTCCAGCAAGACTAAGGCTTGCTGAACTTGAAAAACCGTAAGAGTCCGTGACGACGAGTGAAACAGAGACTTTTCCAATGACGTCAATGTTCAGATCAAATTCATCATCAGCTCTAGTGCTTCCATCCGGCAGTGTCCAGATCTTTGTAATAGCATGGCTATCTGGATCACTGGACTCTGTTGATGAGAGATGAATAATCCCCGGTGCAACGACTGATAATTTATCCGAGGTGATTTTTGCAATAGGTGCTTGGTTAGCAATTATTGGATAAGATTTTTCAACTATGGTCTGCTGATTTCTTGAATCGGTTAACATGAGGCGAACAGTTTTGTCACCATTACTTGCATAGGTGTAGCTACTTGGCAAAGAGGTCACTATCCCCTGTATAAATTCAAATTGCACACTTGGAGTTCCTGCATCATCGCTGGCATAAGACAAATTGCAATCAAGCTTTAAGGTTTCATAAGAATTACAATAAAAGTCACCCGTTGGAGGATTATCATTTGGAACAAAGAAAGTCCCTGAAGCCACCCCTTTAGCGCCTTCGTTATCAGTAACAATCACTTCAACAAACTTTTGCCCACCAGATTCAAAACCTTTAATAACGGTTTCAACATTACTATTCTTAATGATGCTAGACCCGTCATCAAACCTATACTCAACGCTTGTTATGAAACCATCATTATCTGCACTAAAAGCGGAGTCGCACGAGAGCTGATTAAGTCCTGAAGAATAACAATTTAAATAGGCAAAAGGGGCTTCATTTTGTCTTTCTAAAACATTAACTGTCGTTTGGGCGATGGATTCAGCACCTAAATTATCCGTAAACTTTGCGGACACAATATAGCTTCCACCGGAAAGATAAGTATGATCGACAAAGCTTTGTTGATAGGTAGTTCCATCTCCCATTGAAATTTCCGTGCTTGTAATAAATCCGTCAGGATCAAAACTTCCGCTAGTGTCGCATTGAATATGGGTATATTCGAGAACGGAGCAGTAAAGATTTGCAACTGGCGCTTGATTACCGATTGTTTCTTGAATTAAAACTGGATGTGTAGCAATGGATTCTAATCCTGTGAAGGTTACTGCTCGTATCGAGATGTCATAAACACCTGCGGCCTGATAAATATGCCCTGTCTCTGGAAATATCTGCCATTCATTATTGTCCACTGGAAAGCTCTCTATCGGTGAGCCGTCTTTCCAATCGATCTCGACTCGATCGAGTTGCTTGTCTTTATGAGCTGCAAAAAAGTCGCAACCTGCGTACATGCCAAAAGTATCGCAATCGAGAATAGTTACTACCGGAGGGCCATCTTCAGTAATAATAATTTGCTGAACCTGAGAGGCGCGAAGATTCATTGAGTCCGTGACTGTGAGACGCGCATAATAAACACCGGCCGAGTAAAAGTGTACGGATTGCTCGCCGTAACCAACTTGCCCATCACCGTACTGCCAAAAGTATGAAAGTATCTGCCCGTTTGCTGTTCCTGAAAACTGAGAATAAAGCCTAACGTGCTTTACTCGGTCATCACTTTCAACTCTAAAATTGGCAATTGGATTTAGCGGTTCTACCGCTTCATCTGTCACAGTGATTTGTCTGGTTCTCTCTGCAAATAATCCATTAGCGCTTTCTACACGAAGTGTAATTGAATATGTTCCTGCTATTGTGTATTGGTGAGTGCTAAAAAAGCTATCCAAGGTTTCTGTCGGAGTATTATCGCCCCAATTAACTTGAATACTTGTTATCTGATCAAAGGGGTCAAAACTTCTAATTGCTCCTAAGAAGACTTCACGGACATTGCTCTGAGCAACTTTAAAATTGGAAATCGGACGCATAAGACTTGGATCAAGTACGATGTTAAAAATTTGATCGTCGGTTTGGTCTTGCTCATCTGTTACGATCTGACGAACTTGGTAGACCTGACCAAATTCTCCCTGAAAACTTACTTCACTGTAGGGATAAATCACACCATTAGCAAGAAAGCTTCCATTTAATTCATAAGAAACGGTTTTAATATTTGAGCTTCCTCTTTCTGCTTTATTCAAGAGTCGCACTTCGTAGGTGTCGGGATTAATATCAATTAAAAACCACGCGATTGGTGGCGTTTTAATCTCGGGAGCAGTCACAGTGATTTCAATCATTGCCTCAGAGACAAGATTCTCCCCATCATAAATTTTAACCTTTGCGGGATAAACACCGGCCTCATTATAAGTATAGCTAACAGAGCTTCCTGCGTTTAGCGCAAACACATTAGGAGCAAATTGATAATCTCTTTTTATAATGGAGACATCATCACTTGATGCACTTGAATCAAACGTGACCGTTAAAGGAGCCTCTCCTGAAATTTTGTCCGCTGATAAAAGAGCAATCGGAGGTGCATTGACTGAAATGCTCACCTCTTTTGAATCGCTCAAACCCAAAGAATCGGCGACAGTGAAAATAAAATCAAAATTTCCTGACTGACTAATCACGACATCAAAAAGACCTGTTGTGTTGGTTTGATTAATTCCTAGAACAGAATTTGAAAGAGAGTAAGAAGCTATATTGTTTTCAGCATCTGTAGAAGTTGATCCATCAAACTTAAAACTCGCTGCAGGATTGGCGCGAACTTTATCCACTGACAAATTTGCTATCGGCGAGGAGTTGGGAGTATTGACTTCTATGGCAACAGATTTTGTACTTGATAAATTTTCTTGATCGAAAATTTGAACGGATGCAGTAAAGTACCCACTTTGTTGATACAGATGAGATACCACGGCTTCGGTTGTAGTTAAGCTCTGGCCATCGCCAAAGATGTAAATTCGGTTAACAATTTCTTTATCATCGCTTGAAGCTGATGAGTCAAAAGTAACTAAAAGTGGCGCATCTCCTAAAATTGGAGTGGCCGACAAGCTTGCGATTGGTGCTTGATTAACAGGAGGAGCAGATACGCTCACAGAAGCACTTATTGAGCTCTCTAGGCCTTCTTGGTCTTTAACTACAACCTGAGGGGCGAAAACATTTGCTGATGAATAGACAACGTTTAAAATGGGTTCTGTGGTTGAGATGATCTCGCCGTTTCCAACGATAAAAGTATAAAGGACGATTCCTTTGTCATCGCTTGAGCCAGATGCATCGAGTGTCACTTGCAATGGAGCTACACCAGAACTTGGATTAATAATCAACTTCGCGATAGGTGCTTGATTGACTGGCACTGTATCCGTTTGAGCAATGACTCGTACTTTTTCTTTGTCCGACTTAGATTTTTTATTGTTGCTATCAATGACAAAAACTTTGGGATGAAATTCTTTAATATTCTTTCTGTGCTTATGTTTTTTAGAGAGCGAATCTTTTATAAAGGAGTACTCATGGGTAACAATTGGATCGCTCGATTCAAAAAGTGGCGAACCATCTCCAAAATCAAATACATACTTCGTAATGGTGGCATCTTTATGGGCGCGTGACTTTGAAGCATCAAGGGTTGCCATACATGGTGATTGGCAAGGCTTCGAATCAACTCTTAGGTGCGCCTGAGGTGGAACGAGGTGCTTATACTTACTATTGTGATGATCGTCTTTCTTAGACTCCCTATGATCTTCATGGGACTTCTCCTTAGATTCCTTAGAATCCTTGGCAAAGGAAGATGAAGTAAAAAGCAAGGTACATAAAACTATGCTCAGCAGACGTTCCACGTTAACAGCTCCTGAAAAGATTCTTGATTAAAGTTGTATGATTATCGGCGTGGTCTAAGAAATGCCCAAGTAAAAATTAATTAATCTTCAAAAGAGTTGTAACCGATCGGAAATAAAGATGGTTAAATTTTCTTTACCCTGCGAGTTTGTCACAAAATCGAAACAAAATGTTGGCATCTTTTAAATATTAATTGGTTACAAATCGGATATCGGAAACTGCATTTTCAGAGACTTAGGAATGAATGATGATTTATCCAGATGAGCTTCGAGAAATTCTAAAAAAGGCCAATCTTCAGATAGGCAAATTCTCAATGATGCTTGGAAAGGGCCATAAACTTGTTTCAGTCGAACTTCATCATTATGAGCATTCAGGTATGCCTCTATCTCATAAACGCTCTAAGCAAGTTCTAGAATTAATAGACCGCCAAATCTGTGTTGATGTCCTTGGTGCTGATGTCTGCAATTTGATTGAAGGAAAAATCTATTTTACTAAAAAACAATTTCGTTCTCTTCTAAAAATTCTTGGAACAAATAGTAATGAGCTTGCTCGCACAATTGGATTAGATGATAAGTCCCTTTACATGTTATTAAGAAATAATCAGGGCCTCAATTTTAATTCTGTCTTAAATCTCTATCTCTATTTTCCAAATGAACTCGACATAATTTTAACTGAAGCCCAAAAAAGTCGTATTCTTTATTCATAATAAAAAATAAATTTTAAAAAATTTATCTCTTTTCTTTTCTGGATTCGTATTATATGAAAATGGGTTTGCTTGAGTAAAAAGTGAATGACAGTTCACTTTTGGGAGGAGATATGAGCTAAATCCTAGTCTTATTTTTTTATTTTTTCAAGAAAATTCGTGCCTAAACTATTTTTTAATTCACCCTTCTCGACATTTATTTGTCGAAGGGATGAATTTATTTTGGAGGTTCATTTAATGGATGACTATTCACGAGATCAAATTTTTTTCACAGGGCCTCTCGCCGTTTGTGTTTCTTTGTGGGCCCTATTTAAACTAGGACTTTTTAAAAATATTGATATGACAAAATATTTTTTAACCGCTTTAGTTATTTTTGCGGGTCTAGCTCTCCTCTATTTTGGACATAGCTTCGTTGCTTATTTAATCAGGAGGCGAGTTCAAAGTATGAAGGACGATTTTAATAACTGGGGTAAGCAATTAAATTTTGAGTTTAAGGCCGAATTAAAAGCCTTAAGGAGTGAACAAATTAAAAGAGAGGAGAAGATGATTCAAGCCATAAGGGAACTTAATTTTAGGGTTCAGGAACTTTCAAAATCTCCTGAAGAAGTTTCAAACAAGGCCATAGAACAATTTTTATGAGGTGACAGTGTTTCTAACTCATCGCGATTTAAAACTATTAAATGAGCTTGCAAGCTATAGCATGCTAAGCACAGCGCAGATCGTAGAGCTTATCTTTAGCTCGATCGCCAAAAGCACGGTACTGCGTCGATTAAGATTACTCGAACAAAATTTTTATATTAAACGCATGGGGTAAATGGATTCTCAAGAGCTGCTATGGGTACTAACGCCTGTTGGAGCACAAAAGATCGAGGCGTCTTTTTATAAGCGCCATTGGAATAAAAATCAGCTTGAGCACGATTTTAAATTGTTGTCTTTGAGACTTATGTTTGAAAAGCATCGACTTGTCGAATCTTGGACACCAGATCATGAGATTCGCTCAAGGCTCGCTCAAAAACACAAAGGAAAGTTGATTCGCGATTCTCTCGTGCCTGATGCTCTTATCACGATTAAGAAGCACAATGTTTCAATAGCGATTGCCATTGAATTAGAGCTAACTCTTAAAAATAAAGAGAGACTCAAGGAGGTTTGTCATCGCTATCAGAGTAAAAAAGGCATTCATGCCGTTTTTTATATTACAGGGCATGCTGGAATTAATCGAACTCTGCATGAAATTTGGAGACCACAAGAAGCCGGAGGCAAGGCCCAACTATGGAGCGCTCACTATGATGAACTCACGCTTAATCTTTTTGAGAGTCAAATTAAAACTCCTAAAGGTGAAGTGAAGTTATCAGAACTCTTTAGACAACAGACTGCTCACTCCCCTGCTCAGAGGGTGAGCAGTTTTGAAGATGCACCAATTGAGATGAGAGTGGAATTAAGTCGCTCTAATCACACACCATTTGCCCAAGTGACGTGAGCAAACTACCGCCTCCCTAAGACCTGACCTCCCTCCCTCAACATAGTTTCGAGAAGGAGGTCAGGTCTTGGTGGCGGTAGAGGTCTAGAGATGGGAATTGTCTGTGTGACTAAGATTTTTTTAAGGAGAGGTTGGATGGAGAAAGTTTTATATACGGTAGGCGAAGTGTCGAAGTTATTAAGTATGAAGGAGTCAAGAATTAGGCAGGCAGTATTTAGAAGGGAAATTAATTTTGTAAAGATAGGGGCATTAGTGCGATTTCGATTGGAAGATATTGAACGTTTTATCAAGGATAACATCATTTATAGGGTTCAAAGTTAAGACTTAAAAAGCGACACATTTTGTGCTACAGTCTTGCCCAAGATTGATCTATTCAATCCCTTGATCTTTTACAATTGAATCGATGGGAACAGACGATTACGGGCAATGACTCTTTTTAAAACTAAAAGGAGTCCCTATGCAAGTGATCAAGACGAAAAAAGGTACGCACTACCGTGAGAAAATTTATCTCGATGGGCGGGCGATTCATTCGCCGCGCTTTAAGAGAAAATCAGATGCTCAAAACTGGAAGGCGCGACATTTAAGTGAGCGTGGCAAATATCATTCAACCGGCATCATGCCTAAA
>Ga0100403_1003003_pt1 | contig 12840 bp, 14 predicted proteins | sample CryGeymet201501t_FD_83663 | JGI IMG/M metagenome (GOLD analysis project Ga0100403, IMG submission 83663) | Groundwater microbial communities from Crystal Geyser aquifers in Utah, USA - Crystal Geyser metaG 2015-01t | ecosystem: Environmental > Aquatic > Deep subsurface > Groundwater | place...
AAAGATCATGATCTTTCTAGTCGTTTTATTGAACATACTAAGACAGGTCTTTCCGCTAGTGTCTTATTACACCAAGATGATGTTATTGAAGTTTGTGCTATAGGTACAACTGACGGTAACATGCTTGGAGAAACTATTGCTGTCCAAGATATAGATGATTGGACAAACAGAGATCGAAACAAGCCATATGCAGACCGTAAAAAAGGGATGTTACCTCCAAAAGTAGCAAGAATGATGATTAATATTGCTGCAGGTTCAGATAAGAAGACTATCTATGACCCATTCTGTGGAACTGGGACAGTTCTTTCAGAAGCTTTGATGCTTGGACATGATGTAGTTGGTTCTGATCTTGACGGAAATGCTACAGCAGGAGCTGAAAAGAATATAGCATGGCTTAAAAAAGAATATAACCTTAATGGAGAATCAAAGATTTTCTATTCTGATGCTTCACAAGTTCACAAGATGAGTGATTTAAGAAACAGACCTGTTGACGCAATTGTTACAGAGCCTTTCCTTGGTAAGCCTAAGCCAGAACTCAAACAACTAGAGAATATCTACAAAGGATTAGAAAAGATGTACTTAGGTGCTTTTAAAGCATTTAAAGAAGTTCTTAAGAATGAAGGTAAGATTGTTATTGTTTTCCCAATGGTCGAGGCTCCAAGAAAGACCTATGACTTGAGTAAATTAATTGACAAACTAGCCCCATTGGGTTACACTACTACCTCTGAACCGATTGTTTATGCCAGAAAAGGCGCTGTCGTTCAGAGACAAATCTTTGTATTTACATTAAATAAATAATAAAAAACTAATATGTCACACGTCAAAGCCGGAGGAAAAGTAGCACAACAAGCACAAGGCAAACGCCATGGTAAGAGACTTGGTCTTAAAAAGTTTGGTGGAGAAAAGATCTCTTTAGGTCAAATTATCCTTAGACAACGTGGTGCTAAAATCAAAGCTGCTAAAGGTGTAGGAATGGGTAAAGACCATACTATCTTTGCTATGATGGATGGTGTTGTTCAGTTTGGTAAGAAATTTGGTAAGACTACAGTATCTGTTGTTACTAAATAATCTTTAATTAATTTAGAAATATAAGGCCTCCAGTAATGGAGGTTTTTTGATAATATAGATAAATATGCGAGAAAGAGAAACAGGTAAACAAAATAATAAAACATTAATTGAGCGTATTGGGCAAATTAATAATGCATCGCTTAAAGTACATGACATAGGGATGAATTTACCTTTAGATAGTAAATCAAGCTTTAATAATTTAAATCCTCTAGTCTTAAAAACGATAGTCCAGTTCTTAAATGCCCCAACAGTAACAGATAGATTTGATAAAGACCATCAAAAAAGGAGAGACTTCTACTCAGTAGTTGAGGCAGAAAGTAAAGATTTATCTCAATGGTTTGAAACAAATAGGCTTAGGTGGAATTCTATTTATGAGATTTTAATGATAATTGATTTATTATTGCCTGCTGATGATAGATTAAAGTCAATTAAATGTGAGGTAAGAGAATTGCCTGTACAATCAGCTGAAGAATATAATAATTTATCTACCGAAGAAAAGGTTGCTACGGCTAATAAATTAGCTAGTTTAACCTACAAGTTATATAAACTGTTAATTATTTAACAATTATTTCTTATAAATTATTTTAAGATGTTTTTTTGTAAAATCACTAAAAGATTGCAAAGAAGTTGAGAGAAGAGACAATTTTGAAGTTTGAAAAATAATTAATTTTTCACTTTATGATATTTAACAATCATCGCAGCCCCTATAAACAACCCTGATAGTATATTTATTGCTGTAGCTACTATTTCATTAATTACTTCATCTCCTATTAAATTAAACATTTTATATGAGACAAAGTAAAAACCAAAGGCTAGTGCTGCTATGACTAAGAAGAATCCAATATTTTTAAAGAAGTATGATAATGCTACTCCAAAGGATTTTATAACTTTTTGTTTTCCAGCAACTACTTCTATAAATATTTGAGATAGGTAAAAGGTCCAAGTGATAAGTAAGTAAAAGACAATATTATTTATCGATCTATATAAGATGCTAGCTTTTTTAGTATTTTTCATTTCAATAAATGAAGGGTTGTTTGAAAATAGTGAGAAAGCTCCTCTAACAACTAGAACAATGAGTGATGAGAAAAATATGAAAACAAAAAGAACAAAGATTACTCTAAAAAAGTATTTGGCTAATAATTTGAAAAAACTTTTATATTTAACTTTTTTCTTTGTATATGCTTGATTGATAAAGTCTAGACTGATAGCTAGCCAAGTTATGAATAACAAACTTACAACAACACTTAGCCTACTTATAATGAGCGATAAACTCTCATTATTTATAAATAATAAGTTAACTAACAATATAGCTTTTCCACTAAAGCCAATTAACAAGCCAAATGCATAAATTAATGGATTGTCTCTAATTAATTTAAAAGATTCTAGGAAAATAGATTTAGTTTCGTTTATAAAATAGGTTTTTTTCATTTAAATTTATTATAACTTAGATATACAGACTAATACATAAATTTTATAAAGTGTTTCTATTTACTGATTATTTTATAGTTTTTATAAAAGAAGACTAATCCTATCAGTAGAATTATCGTATTAATAATAACTCATGGGTTATCGTCATTAATATACCCATTTAGAATTGAAAAGAACGAAATAACTGCAACAATAAATTACACCATGATAGACCATGAGATAGCTATTGATGAAACTGTCTTGTTTTCATCTTCGATAGATTTTTTTATTTATGGGGTATTCTTGCTCCTGCTGACATTGGTTATCCTTATAGTTTAATATGACTTTTTTTGTTGTGAAAACTCAATTTACTCTGACAGTCATCGTGAAATGTGATATACATTAACCATGTCTAATTTACAAATGATTTCCATCGACCAATTACAAGCTAATCCATTCCAACCTCGTGAGAAGATTAAGACAGAGGAAATCCAAGAACTCGCTGACTCAATTAAAGAGTATGGAGTACTAGAACCACTAGTAGTGGCTCATACCCCTGCTGGATATCAGATCATAGCTGGAGAGAGGAGATGGAGAGCTTCTAAGCTAGCTGGTTTAACTGAGGTTCCTGTCCATGTCAAAAAGACTACCCCTAAAGGGATGTTAGAGATGGCGATTGTAGAGAATGTACAACGATCTAATCTTACTTCACTAGAAAGAGCCCAAGCTTTCCAAAGATTATTACAAGAATTCTCTCTAACTTCAGATCAGGTGGCTGAAAGAGTTGGTAAATCTGCTTCATATGTTTCTAATACTATGAGACTGCTTAGACTACCTGATGCAATTAAAGATGCATTAAGTGAAGGTAATATCTCTGAAGGTCATGCTAGAGCCTTAGTCTCTCTAGACAATGAGAAGATGGCCATGAAGGTCTTTAGACAGATAATTAAAGACAAAGCATCGGTTAGAAGAGCAGAAGAGTTAGTTAGACACTACAAACAAAACAATGAGATAAAAAAGGGTGGTAAGAACCATATTGTTGAAACAATAGATCAAGCAGTGGTAGATAAGGTCAGAGAACAGTTGCAAAGAAGACTCCAAGCTAAGAGTCAGATTAAGTTATCTAGATCAAATAGACAAACAAAGATTGTCATTACTCTCAAAGGAGATGTATCAAAGACTCAAGCAGATATGGAGAGGGTGTTGGATATTGTGGGTGGGGAGTAGTAATGATAGGATTTGACTTATTTTTAGAATATATCATTAATGAATATACTAGATGTTACTAAGCAAATTGAAGAAGCTATAGATAAGAAAGTTGAACATTGTAATATTGAGTTTAAGGATGCCAGAGCTGGAATACCAGGTGATTTATGGAGACCAATAACAGCTTTTTCAAATAGTCCTAATGGCGGATTGATAGTGTTTGGAGTTAAGGAAGAATCGGATCAATCTAGAGCAATTTTGCCCGTAGGAGGCCTTGACCTACAGTCTCTTCAAGAAAAAATAGTTTCTTTAATTTCACATTCAATTCAAAACATTGCTTTATATGAAGTAGAAATAATTAGTTTTAGAAGTTTTGATTTACTGGCTTTAGAATTAAAAGAAACACAGAAAGAGAATAAACCTTGTTATCTAAAGAGGTTAGGAATGGATAAGGGCGCATGTATCAGAGTTGGGAATGTTAACCAACCAATATCTGAAGAAGAACTAAGGTCTTTTCTAAGATATTCACCTGCTTATAACTTTGATAAAAAGATATTTAAAGACCTTTCTTTCAAGGATTTAGATCAAGAAAAACTCATCCTATTTCTTGATGAGAGTGCAAAGAAAAGAGGAAGAAAATATAATGAGGCTGCTGATATCAAGAAAACATTATCTAACATAGGTATATTAGAGCAAAATAACGGAATTTTTTATCCTACTTTGACAGGATATCTACTATTTTCTAAAAATGTTCCTCAGGATAAAGATTCATTTTCAAGATATATGGTGAGATGTGTTCACTATTCTGGTAAGTCTCCATCATCTGAAATAATAAATAAAAAAGATATTTTTGGTAATCTTGATTATCAAGTTGATGATTCACTTGCATTTATTTTGAAATCAATAAGGACAAAGGCAAAGATTGTAGGTTCAAAAAGAGTAGAGAAGTACGAATACTCAAGATTAGCACTTAGAGAGATTGTTGTTAATGCTTTAATACATAGAGATTATTCGAATGTTGGGACATACGTTCAAATAGCTATCTTTAAAGATCGGATTGAAATTACAAACCCTGGGACTCTTCCCCCTGGGGTTACTGTTGAAAATATAAAGTTATCGCAATTTAGTAGAAATAGTGTTATTTCAAAAATTATGAGAGACTTAGATTATATGGAGGAGTATGGTCGAGGAATTGACCTTATTTATTCTGAAATGAGCGAATGGGGTTTAGTAGAGCCATTATTTAAAAATTCTTCAAATTCTTTTAAAGTCACTTTACTTGGTTCTGATTATAATGTTTTAAATTATAGACAAATAAAACTATGGCATGAAATTCAAACGAAAGATCATCTAACTGCTAGTATTGCTCATGAAATATTCCCAGAAGTTTCAAGGGCCACAGTAAATAATGATTTAAAGCAAATGATGAAACTTGGGCTAATAAAAATGCATGGTTCATCTTCAAATTCTTATTACAAGCCTGAGTACTAAACTTTCTGAGAAAAGATTAGGAGAGATTTATTCACTAGAGGTAAACTCATTTTTATTTAAAAAAAACAGTTAGGAGAGATTAGGAGAGATTTATTTACCAGGGGTAAACTCATTTTTATTTAAAAAAAACAGTTAGGAGAGATTAGGAGAGATTTATTTTTTTATTATGTATTTTGGTACAATTACATCAATTATGAAAAAAATGTTTAATAAAATTATTACTAAATTCTTAGCTGTTTATCATAGAACGCTGCAGCCTTCTTATTTTGGGAATTATTCCATAACTCCAAAACCTGAATATTTATCTCAGTTTGTAAGAATTTTACCTTCTTCGATAAATTTAAATGATCCATTAACTAATAAGTCAGATATTAAAAAGTATGGGGCAAAGAATAGTAAAGACTTCAGCTTCTGGGCTTGGAGAAACTGTGGGATCATTTGTGTAAAGATGATTATGGATGTTAAGAAGAAAGGTAAAAATAAAAGTGTTATGGAATTAACCAGAGAAGGAATCAAGCTTGGTGGTTATATTACTCACTTGAACGGTAAGTTTATTGATAAAGGTTGGTTCCACCATGCTCTTGTAGCTCTTTTAGATAAATATGGAATTAGTGCGAAAACCAAGAAATGGCAGACATTAGAGTCAGTTGCAAAAGATGTTCTAGAGAATAAGTTAGTAATACTCTCGGTAATGCTTCCTGGAAGATCATACATTAAAGAGGATGGTTCTTTTAAGCCTAAGAAAAATGCAAAGTATGGAGGTCATTTGTTTTTAGCTACTGGGGTAAAAATGAAAGGAAAAGACATTGAAGGAATATTTGTTCATGATCCTCGTGGTTTAGAAAACTACCAGAAAGATGTTTTTGTGCCTACTAATGTGTTTAAGAATATTTTTCAGAATAGAACAATTGTCACTTTATAAGACTTAAATTAATTTAAACAACCTCTCACTATTTCCCTTCAACACCTCTTTTGTTACCCCAAACTCCTCCTCAATATACTCAGTAGTAAGTGTAATCATCCATGGTTCACACACTTTACCTCTATAAGGCATAGGTGGTAAATATGGAGCATCTGTTTCTACAACTATCTTATCTTTAGGAACCATTCTTAATATCTCTCTAATATTCTCTGCATTCTTGTAGGTAACATTACCATCAAACCCAAAATAAGCACCAAAGGAAATCATCTGCTCAATATAGTGTTCTGGTCCTGATACACAGTGGAGGACAAAGTTATTTATTGGTTTATGTTCTTTGATAATAGCTAGGACGTCATCATAGGCTTCATTATTCTTGTCCCTGACATGGAGTGAGATAGGTAAGTTAAGTTTGTTAGCTAATTTAAGTTGTGAGATAAAAACTTCTCTTTGTAACTCAACAATTTTGTCAAAGTCTTCTGCATTTTTATCTAACCAATAATAATCTAAACCAATCTCTCCAATCCCAATTACTTTTTCTTGCTTGGTTAATTCTTCTAATTGCTTGATATCTAATGTCTGGGCATCTTCTGGATGAACACCAATTACTGCAAAGAAGTTTTTATTTCTCTGAGCCATCTCTATGACTTCTTTAGAGCTATTCATATTAGTCCCAATTAGAATAGCAGTTTCAACCCCTTTGTCTTGAGCTTCTTTCCAGTATTTATCTAAATTTTCTTTAATCTTAGGATCGTTGTAGTGGGTGTGAGTGTCAATTACCATGGTTTAGATTTTACCATTTTAAAGAAAGATAATTTGACTTGGCTGAGTATTTGAATATTACTTAAACATTCTGGCACATTTTTGTCCCAAGAAGTGATTACTCCAACCCATGACGGCATACTCAGCAAGAGTAGGAACCATCCCTTCAACATGATCAAGCTCTAATGGCTGTCCAGTATGAGCACAAATGATAACAATATTCATATCTGGCTGAGCTTGTTTAATTAGTTCTGCTGTTTTAGTTAGCTGATCTAGACTAGAATGACCATCACCAAGGATAACCATTGCTTCCCAGGGGATAGGAGAGAGTGCTTTTCCTTTACTTCTCACTACAATTTCAGAGACATCTGCCTGATGACCATTATTTGGATGACAGTGGGGAGAGCGGCTATGGATAGTTCTTTCAATAAAACTTTGGGTAATCTCATCTTTGTCTTTGCCTAAATAAAAGTTAGCTTCTACATTACTCATATATGAACTGACTAATTTCTCTAGTCCAGCTTGGCCAAAAATTAAGTTATTTAAAGCATCTATCCCTTCAGTTTCTCTGATATGTTTTGAAAGTGATTCAAATAATCTAGCTGATTTTTTTGCTCTAGTACTACCATTGCCTCCAATCCAGGAATCGGATTCTAATATTTTCATAATATCTAATGTTGCCAGTGGGAACATTGCAGCTACCACTTGGAGAGATTCTGCAATTGAGGTGACTGGAATAGCATAGCTATCTGCATTATTAGCTTCAGCATATTCAGCCAATCTTGAGAAAGAGATTAACGGAGCACAAACTCCAACTCCATAATTCTCAATCCATTTCTGAGTATTAGGATCATTACTACTCCTTACTTTCTTTTCTGCATGGCTAACGTATCCAAGACTACGATTGAATGCTCCATAGATTCCAGCACGACTAACATCGAAATAATAGGTATCTCCCTGATAATTAGGTTCAGTTCTCATATCAGCATGTCTACCAAGTAGCATATCGTCAATTTCAGGACAAGAATTTACATATTGTGGTACATCAGGTACTTCTGCTTGAAGTAATGATTCATGAACAGCCTTAACTGGAATGTTTGGATAAGTGAGGATTGCTGAGCCCATTTTTGCTGAGACCATTTGTGCCATGAAGACTCGATGTGAGACAGAAACTTCTCCTGGCATCGTTGAAATTAAAATACCACTAGGTAGTATTTCAGCTTGTCTTGTTAACTCTTTAAAAGGATACCTCGTTAATCGTTCTTGGTAATGACGAGGATATTGTGATTGTTGTTCAATCTTAGACATTTTTTTGTGTGATAAAGTATGATGAAATGATATTTTCCTACAAAAAAAGTAACTGTCTAGATGCAGAATAATGAGTGGACGAACGATCTAATTATATAGAGCGTAAGTTGTTTGTAAGGTTATTGAGATATTTTAAGAAAATTAGAATTACTTAAGATATTCATGAAAAAATATAAAATCACCATTAAAGACACAGAGATTATTTTTTTTACAAAGAAAGATATTGAATATATTTCTTTGACTGACATAGCAAAATATAAAGATTTAGAAAGGTCTGATGACATCATAAAGAATTGGTTTAGAAATAAAAATACTTTAGAGTTTTTGGGGCTATGGGAGAAGATCAATAATGAGAATTTTAAACCCGTCGAATTCGACGGGTTTAGATCACAGGCAGGTCTAAATTCTTTTGTTATGACTCCAAAAAAATGGATTAATGGGGTCAATGCTCTAGGTATTATTTCTAATTCAGGTAGATATGGTGGCACTTTTGCACATCAAGACATTGCTTTTGAATTTGCTTCTTGGATTAGTCCAGAGTTTAAGTTGTATTTAATTAAAGAGTTTCAAAGATTAAAAAATAATGAGCAAAGACAATTAAAACAGGATTGGGATGCAAAGAGATTCCTAGTCAAAGCCAATTATAGAGTACATACAGATGCAGTAAAATAAAAATTAATTCCTAAAGAGGTTAGCATAAAACAAGCAAACTTAATATATGCTTTGGAGGCAGATGTTTTAAATGTAGCTATGTTTGGAATGACAGCAAAAGAATGGAGACAAGCTAATCTAAATGTGAAAGGAAGTATTCGTGAAAGTGCTAATATTATCCAATTAGTTTGCTTAGCAGGGTTGGAAAGTCTTAATGCTGAGTTTATCAGACAAGGAATTCCTCAAAGTAAAAGGCTGGAGAAATTAATAGGATAGCGATTATTCAGATGAAGTCTTTGGTTGGAGTGAATAAAATATAATCAGGTTTTTAAGAAGTTATGTTTCCTGATTATTTCTTTTGAAATTAAAACTTGGAGATTGCCACCCTTTCTTGATAAGAAATCTAGCAATATCAGTTGTTTTAATGTTTCTTTCATCAGGATTAACCTTAAAGATTCTTGTTTCCCCTGGTAAGTTAAATTTATTGTTTATTGATCTATTTAAAACATCGAACATCAATTCCATAATAAAGTCAGCTGGTACTTCACTATTTCTATGAATTCTTTTGTCAACAATTATTAGTTCATTTGAATCATTATTTTTTTCTGAGCCTAAGACTTTAGCATGTCTCATTGTTTCATTAAAATCTTCTGTACCCATTTCCCTTATATCACTCTTGATATGAGTGTCAGGTTTTAAAATAGCTTTAAGGAGTTTTTTAGTTAGAGATCTATGTTTTTCAGTAATACCTTGTCCAGACCACCCACTTTGGCTTTCTTCTTGTAGCCATTGAGCTTCTTCATTTGAAATATCAATTGTTAAAGACAGTATTTCATTAGTTGGGAGAAGAACTTGTCTGATATCAAATTGGGTATCAATATTGTGTCCAAGCTCATGGAATAAAACCATTAAAATCTCAGCACTAGTTTTTGTCTTTGGAATTATGATTTGTTCTCCGTTTGAAAAACCACCCGCAATACTTGTTTCTGATTTATTCATAATATCTATATTACTCTTTACTTTATTTACTTAAACGAGGAAACAATGGCTTAAGTGCAACTATTTTATCCTCTGAGAAATGCTCAATAATACTCTGTGCTGTCTTTGGCATGAATGGTAATAGATCATTAGCTATCTGTTTAATCATTATTACTGATTTATCTAGTATTACTTTTTGTTGATCCCCACTCTTTGTCCAAGGTTGTTCAGTACTCAGATAACCATCAGCTTCACCAATTGCTTTAAGAATATGCTCTAGAGCTTCTCTAATATTCATTGATTCTAAATCTTTAGCTACATTTTCTGAAATAGTTACTTTATCATTATTTCCCTCCAAATCTGCTTTCTCACACATCTTAGCTACTCTAGAACAAAGATTACCAATTCCGTTAGAAAGGTGGGCAGTGAAAGCAGTGTCAAGTTTTTCCCAACTAGTGTCCATATCAGAACCAATTGGTCCAAGGAACATGAGGAGGAATCTAGTTCCATCTGTTCCATATCTATCTACCATTTCTTGTGGGGAGATGACATTACCTAATGATTTACTCATCTTCTGTCCATCAATACTGACAAAGCCATTAATGAGGATTTGCTTTGATGGAGGTAGATTAGCAGCAAGTAACATTGCTTGCCACATTGCTGACTGTTGTCTTAGGTTATCTTTACCTGCTATCTGTACTCCTGGCCAGAAGTCATTATATTCACCCTCTGTAGGCCAACCTAAAGTAGAGATATAGTTAACTAGGGCATCAAACCACACATACATAACATGATCAGGGTCGGTAGGTACTTCTACACCCCATGGCATCTTTTCTTTTAGTCTGGAGATAGAGAAGTCTTTGAGACCTCCGTTTACAAATGCTTTAATTTCATTAAATTTGCCTTCTGGTTTAACAAAGTCTGGATTGTTTCCATACATCTTAGTTAGCTTTTCTTGAAAAGCAGAGAACTTAAAGAAATAGTTTTCTTCTTCTCTCAATTCTAGTTCTTTGTTTGGATGTAGTGGACATTTACCATCATCTAATTCACTATCCTGTTTCTCAAGCTCACAACCGACACAGTATTTAACCTTGTACATCTTTTTGTAGATGTAACCATTGTTATCTACAATCTCCCAAAATTTTTGCGCTGCTTCAACATGGTGCTCATCTGTAGTTCTAATAAAGTGAGTGTAATCAACGTCTAGGAGGGTTTTGAGGTTCTCAAACTTAGCTGCCCAGGAGTCAGTATATTCTTGTGGAGTCTGATTATTTTCTAAGGCTTTCTCATAGATCTTTTGGCCATGTTCATCAGTTCCAGTATTAAATATCACTTTATGATCACTCTGACGCATATATCTAGCAATTACATCTGCAGCAGTAATTTCTAGTCCAAAGCCAATATGTGGTTCTGCATTAACATATGGAAGGGTAGTGGTGATATAGAAATTGGGTTTTTTCATCGAGTTAAATTGTAACATAACAGGACAAGTTAATAGTTATTAACAAAACTGGATCTTCTAGGTTAAATTTACTATACTAACAGTATGAAAATCCTCAAACCATTTATTGCCACTCTAATTGCTCTTGTTATTGTTACCTATTTTTTCCCTAACATAACTATCCTACATTGGACTACTTATGTAATTACTGCTTTAGTAATTACTTTATTAAATAAGATTGTTCGCCCTATATTAAAATTACTGTTTTTACCGATTAACATTGTTACTTTAGGTTTATTCTCCATAGTTATCCATGTTGGTTTACTATGGCTAGCCACCTATCTAGTCCCAGGATTTAAGATCGCTGAAATGACTTTATTTGGCACTGAGTTAAATTATTTCTTCAGTTTGCTGGTTGTCTCAGTTATCTTAGGATTTTTCCAAGGCTTTTTAGGATTAATCCTCTAAGTACGATATAATATAAGAATATGTTTAAAAAAATTATTGTTTCTTTCTTATTACTGTCTATTTTTTCAATTTCTCTTTCTAATAACTTAGTGAGCTTAGTATCTGCTCAAACTAATTTACTTAGGGCTGATATTGAAGTAATCGATGATGCAACTGCTTCTGCAGAAGCAACTGCTGAAGCATCTCTAGCTACTCCCTCGGCGGAAGTAGTAGAGAGAATTAAAGAGAAGACTGAAGATGACATTACCCAGCCTACAGATAAGCAGAAAAGTAAGTTAGCTACATACTTGGAAGAGACTCCAGTCGGTCCACTTAGCTGGAACAACTTCATTCAACATGCTATCCGTAATGCCATCACAGAAGGGGTTGCGCCAAATATCTTAGTCTTAGTCTTACTTTTCCCATTAGTAGCTTCATTAATCGGAGCATCTAGACATATCATTGGCTTGAGAGGATTCGGAATTTATATCCCTGCAGTTCTAGCTGTTGCATTAGTCTCTACCGGTGTCTTTGAAGGAATTGCCATTTTTGGGGCAATTGTCCTTGTGGCATTACTTGCTAAACGTTTATTAAAAAGAACTAAATTGTCATATTTACCTAGAACAGCTATGTTGCTTTGGGTGATCTCTATGGGTATCTTTGGAGTCTTCTTAGTTTCACCATACTTTGGCTTAGTCTCTTTAATGAGTATTAATATTTTCCCTATTTTGATCTTAGTCTTGCTATCTGAGAACTTCTTAGATGCGCAATCAAGATCAAAACAATCAGAAGCAATTGCCTTAACCATTGAGACATTAGCTTTAGCCTTTGCTTCCACTTTATTACTTAGAGCAGAATTCATGCAAAAATTTGCCTTAACAGAACCTGAGTTATTAATTATGACTACTGTTTTGATTAATGTCGTGATTGGTAAATTTGCAGGCTTAAGACTTAAAGAATGGTTTAGATTTAGATCTTTGATTGAGGAGGAATAAGCATGTCAATTAAACCCGCTCATATTTTAGGGATGAATGGTCGATCTAGTTATACGAACCAGAATCCATATTCAGCGAAGCGTTATGGTTTCTCCAAATTAAGAACAAAAGAGTTAATGCAGGAGCATAAAATTCCTACTGCGGAAATCTTTCATATCTTTGGCTCG
>Ga0100403_1003005_pt1 | contig 12828 bp, 9 predicted proteins | sample CryGeymet201501t_FD_83663 | JGI IMG/M metagenome (GOLD analysis project Ga0100403, IMG submission 83663) | Groundwater microbial communities from Crystal Geyser aquifers in Utah, USA - Crystal Geyser metaG 2015-01t | ecosystem: Environmental > Aquatic > Deep subsurface > Groundwater | place: USA...
ACAAAAAATAAAATTATAAAAAATAAAATTATCGAAAAAAAATATAATAAAATTATTTCAAATATTAAATTTTAATTTGAAACTTATTTTGATTTGGGGATATAAATGCAATTATCACCTGAACAATAATTATCTGTTTCTTCTTCGAATGATGAGGTCATATTTGTATTATACGAAATTGGTTTAATATTTTTCATAATTTCATTATATATTTCTTCTGATATCGGTTCAATTGGCATTTGTGCATAACCAGAATTAGTTCGAGGTAAGAATGAGATACTTTTCAATTTTGTATCGTAATATTTAAGTATATGTTTAATTTGATCACCTTCAGTTACCGGGTCAAATGTAATAGTGCATGATACTTGATTATCAGCCCAATATTCTTGAACCATAACTAACATAGCCACCTTTTCCCATATACTAACTTCATGTTCGAATTTGATATTTGTATCTTCATAATAAATAGGAAATTCAATAACAGATGTGGTAGTTTCTTGTCCAACCGCTGGTTCAATATGATAACCTGCATCCTTGAGTAATTCAATAATTTCAACACAATTATTAGAAATCCGCATTCTTCTTATATAATATTTGCTTTCTGGCCAATGAATACCACTAGTAGAACATGCCAATAATGAAACTGTACCGGATGGTTTAACAGTAGTAGTTTTAATAGATTTTGGTACAGCAAACCAATCGCTATATACTGTATCTAATTGTTGTACTCGTTTATATCCTTTATCAAGCCAATCTCGTAGAATATGTAAATTATTACCATTTGCCGCAATAAATTGTTGAATACCGGTTAATGAAACACCAATACGTCTATTACGTTGTTGAATTCTATTAGTACCAATCCAATGCATATTAAGTAATGTCATAGTTTTTGCATAAATGGTTGCATATTTTAATACATCTAAAAATTCTTCAAGATTTTCACATCTATTAATAAATACTTCAACTAAATTACATACTTCTCCTCCAGATACATAATCACTATCAATAAGATAGTCTTCTTCTTTATATGCAGTTCCTTCAAGTGTAATTTCGCCACATGGATTTGTACCATCAGCCTTCATATCTTTATAATTTGGTGGATCAATCATTCTACCATATTCTCTAGCATTTTGTAACCATAAAATACCTGGTTCACCATTATGTTTAATACGCTCTGAAATTTCAGTATAATCCGAACCAACATCACATTTTATAGAATTATTAGATGCCCACGACCAATCTAGTCTATATTGATTTTTTGGTAATAAATAGTTCTTTAGATCAATACCATCTTTATCATATTGATCAATAAAACATATCTCTGCGGTTCTTCTAACATTACCACTAACTACCGTACGACCAATTAAGTTCATAATATCAGTAATAAGACGTGAATCAATAGGTTTGCCAATATATTGATCCAATAAATATCGTAATGCTGCAATCAATTCAATTAATGGCAAAGGACCACTAGACATACCACCAAATGTTCTTAATGGAATACCTTTTTCTCTAATTTTAGAATAATTAAATATAATAGTATATTGATTTTTGCAGAAATAACTATCTAATAATAGACCTGTTGCTTTTACCCATCCCTCTCTAGTATCATCAATTACATAAATACGATCCGTAACGGGATTTTTATACATATCAAGTTCATAATCAAGATATTTATAATTACGTTCTTTATCAATATAAAATTCTGATTCTTTATAATAATTCATAATATGATCTTTCAATGATTGAATATTTTTAAGTTCATCAATATTATGGATAATATCATCAGAAGTAATTTTATTAATTTCTATACTATTATAATTTAGACTTGTAATAATAGGTAAATATTCATCAATAACATCTTCTAAATCTTCTTCTTCTCGTCGTTTCCATGCAGTATGAATTTTATTAGTAATATTCATAATATCATATTGTAATGGTTTATTTATTATTATTTTATTTGCACCTGCACAATCAAATCCAACACCGACACCTAACATTTCAGCATCCATAGCATATCGGAATGGTGAAGAAAATTCTACATCAATATGTTTAGTTGAAATAAATGCACAATTCATTGCCGCCATACCTAAATCTCGTTCATGAATAATTTTAGTACCTACTGACCATAATCCACGTCCAGGTGGTAAAAACTTCATAGAATGAATATATTTACCCATTTTATATGCAGATTCTTGCGCTTTAACTTCATTCCAACCTAAATTATGCTTAGTATCAGTAATATGATCTTTTTGAATAGTATAAGCACCATTAATTACTCTTATAACAGTTTCTGGCCAAGATTCTAATTCTTTAGTTTCATAATTTTTTATTCTTGAATATGTTCTATAATATGTTATATATCCCAATGTACCCCTTGGCGTATTTGGAAATGGATTTGGTAAATGTTTTAATTTATTTGTATAATTATCATTTAATTGAAAACTCAAGTTACTCATCATTTTTAATTAAATTTATTTACCTTTTTCAAATTTAGTTTTGTAATAGTTTGATAATTTTATATAATTTATATAATATAAATTTTATAAAAAAAATCAAAAAATTTTTTATATTTTTTCTGTATATTGTTATTGTAAAATATTTTTATAAATAAAAAAATAATTAATTAAATATTTAAATAATTATTTTTAATTTTTAGATATACATCCCTTAATTGGTATTTCATGTACATTATGTATAAAGTCTAATAGTATATCTTTTTCATCTTGGCTTAGTACTTGATCACTATATTCTATAACACTTCGTATATCATTATTCCCTAAATATTTTTTATATGGGTTTAAGTAATCATTAATAAAATAATGAATATCACCGGGAAGATGATCATCATCACTATTCAGCCACATAAATAATGAATATTCATAAATATAAAGATCTGTATTAATATTTAAATAATTATCAGTAAAATAACTAATAAAATCTAGAAATCTATTATCTGATATATTACAATATAAATCCATAAATGGATTTTGTGATTTCCATTCATTCCGTACATATGTACCTTTTATAGATCTCATAAAATTATAATCGATATTTTCAGCGATAAATTTTATAATTTTATGATATATATTATATACATCATCCCTAACAAATCCTTTACGAAGTATAAATTGACTTATGTCATATAAAATATTATTATCAGTATAGTTAAGATTAAAAAGATTTAATTGTAGTAAATATAAAATTACTATTGGACTCCCTTTATGTCTCATAGTATATTGTAAATAATTTATTGGTTCATGATCTACTCCTCGTGGCATTATATTTATATGATATATAGTATTTAGAATATCTAAATTATTATTCATTCGTAAATGACCAATAAATACTTCAACAAATTCTAGTAGGTGTGTTATTTTTTGTGCAATAAGATTATAACGATTAGATGCAATTTGGCGCTCTTGTAGAGAGCCTTGGCTAAAGTTATGTATTAACATTAATATATATTTAAATAATATAATATTATTCTTATTTATTATACTTATAATAATATTATAATTTCTTGAATGATTGCAATGTTCAATACTAATAATATCTCCAGAATAATATTTTTTAGAGAATTTTATTAATTTATCTATACTTTTTTCTGATTTATCTTTAATAATATTAGTTAGTTTACTATTCCGTTTAAATTCAAATTTCATTCTAGCATTTATAGCATTTATACTTTTGCCACTCAAATATGCTATATCAAGTTCATCAGCAGTCATCATTTTGATTAATCTATAATTTATTTATAGTTTACTGATATTGGGTGAAATACAATAATTCAGAATTAAAATAAATAGATAAAAAAATATTCAAAAAAAAATATCTAAATATGATTAATCTCAATCTATAAGTGCATTAATGAATGTATAAATGCTACAGCAAGTACAAGTATTAATATGATCCAGAAAGTTCTTTGAATCCAGAATTCATTCCACCAAGTAGTAGATGTAAATAGACTAATATTACTGAGCAATAAATATAGCAAAGCAAAAACAATAGTCCAGATAATCAAATGGATTATCAAATATGAAAAGAAAGGACCCCAAGTAAGTGCCATTATAATTTATTTTAAAACTGAATTATAATATTTATCACAATAAAAATAAATTGATAAATTGATCTATATAATAACAAATAAAAATTTAATCTAAACAAAAAAAATATTTTTACTAAAATCAAAAATTAAAAAATTCAAAAAAAAAATAGGTTATTTTTTTTTAATATAGTATAATCAGAAAGATTTTCGTGGCAAAAAATAGTTTTGTGGTTTTAAAGTGAATATAAAAGATGTAAAGATTCTTATATAATTTTGTACATCCGTTACATTAGATTCAAAATGTATAAACATAAATATTATGGGTTTCGTTCAAAACCTGATATTAAATATAAAAATTCTTACGGAATAATATTAATTCGAAAAAAATATAATAAAAATATTAATCAAAATATATATGAAGTTTTATTATGTAAGAAACGAACAACATTTGGATTTTATGATCTTATTATTAATTATATGCAATATAAATCAGAATCAGATATTAAAAATCTATTGAATATGATGACAATAGAAGAAAAACAATTATTATATAATATTAATAGTGAAAATATTGATAAAAAATTTAAAGAATGTTGGAAAAGAATTTATGGTTGTGATAAAATTTATAATAGAAGATTATATAAAAAATATTTAGAAATTTTTAAAATTACTTTAAGGATTAATGACATTTATAAAAATAAAAAATTTACTTATATCCAAACTCTTATTCATGATACTATATCTAATGAAATACCATGGGAATTACCCCGTGGTCGTATAAATGGTCATATGGAAAAACCAATAGATTGCGCAATTCGGGAACTATTTGAAGAAACTGATATAAAAAATACATCATATAATATAATTCCCGATTTTTATAAATCTTATCGAATTAAATCAGATAAAATAATATATAATTATGGTTATTATTTGGCTATTTATAATAAATCAAATAATAATAGTAAAATTAGTATCTCACTCAAAAATAAAGAACAAATAAAAGAATTATCAAATGTAAAGTGGTTATCAATGGATATTATCAATAAAATTGATCCAAATTTATATACATTTATTAAACCTGCTATAAAATATATAAAGCATTACAAATTATTATAAATTCGTTAATTAAATATATTTTTTACATAAATTTAATCAAATATATGTATAATACTAAATTATATTAAATGTACCAAAAATGTTTATAGATAATACTATTTTATCACATATTAAAGATAAAGAATATATGATTCAAAATGTTAGAATGGAACGATATACTGGACAAAAAATACATATAAAAACTTCAGTAGAAGATAAGAATTATTTAGTGCTGATGTATTTAGAACCAAACGAATATTATAAAAATAATCAAAAAAATAATCAAAATTCAAATAATATGAATTTAGATAATGAAATATTAATTTATTATTATTCTGCATTATACAATGAATATAATTGTTTGGCAAATATAATTCCAGAAAATAATACAAAAAAAAATATTATTAAAATAAAAAATATTTTGAAAAATTATCATGACTTTTTTCCTGAACTAAAAACACTATTTTAACGCGGAATAATAATAGTTTAACCTACCGAGGTTAACGCGGAATAATAATAGTTTAACCTACCGAGGTTAACGCGGAATAATAATAGTGCTTTATTTTTCAACATTTTCCAATTCAATTAAATTAACATCTTCAGTAAGGGCTTGCCCTTACAAACCCGTCTGGCATGGGCGGAACCATGCTTAAGCAAGTTCATCAAAATCATCACTACTACCATCCATAATTACTTCTTCATTATCACTAATTACATCATTGTTATTATCTGATTCATTATCTGATTTATTATCTAATTCATTATCTGATTTATTATCTAATTCATTATCTGATTTATCTATATTTATAGATTCATTTCTTTTTTTTAGAACAATACCAATCATATATTCTGAGTTACCAGTATAATAGAATGTATTTTTCTCATAATTGCAATTAAGTGTGCGTAATTCAATATTTTTATTATCAACATTATATTTTTGCAATCTGGCACTAGATGGATGTGCATACCAAAATTGTGATACAGCAACACAAGTATCCATCATTTTGCGTAAATTCTCAATTAATAGGGTTCTAATAATATCTTCTTGAATAAAATCAAGGTTAAGTTCATAATCACTATCAACAACATCCATCATTGCTGTATATGTTTCATTTTTATATTCAAATGTAAAACAATTACTAATATTATTATCATCAAAATCACTTTGAAAATTACTTACATCAATTAGATGTTTTTTAGTTAATTTATAAATTAATTTATCAATAGCAAATAAAGATATACCAATTTGTGTTAATTTAGCTTTATGTTGTAAATGTTTAATTTGTTGATTTAATAGATTAATATCATGATCAATTTTAGCAATATTAACAAAAGGATCTTCAATAATAGTATATTTTTGTTTCAATTCATTAAATGTTTGTTCATCAAGATTAAATTCTTTCAATAATTGTTGTTTTGCCTCAATTGGAATATTCATATTCATATTCATATTCATATTCATATTCATATTCATATTTATTTTGTTTGAATAATTAATTTAAAATATTATATAGTTTTAAAAATTAATTTTCAGTTAATATAATGTTTTAAATTAATTATTCAAATTAAATATTAAAAATGAATCAGAAATATTTTAATATATTTGTGGGAATTTCTATTGTTTGTTTATTTGGAGTACAATATTATACATATAATAATATGAATCTATTAATGGATGAAAAAATAAAAAAGATCTATGAAAATACCAGTAAACTAAATATTGAAACTCGAAAATTAATAAATAAATAAATCAATAAAAAATTTGAATATTTTTATATTAATTACATATTAGATAAAACTAAATAAATATATCAATTTTATTGTATTACAAAATCGGTATAAAAATATTGATATAAAATGCAACTATTATCAACAGAAGAATTAATTGAATTATGTCAAAATCATAATAACTTATCACATAAAATATGTGATACAAATAACGTAGATATTGTTAAACAAATATTAAATTATATTGATGCAAATAAGTTAGATGAAATTTTATTAATAAATGATCAAAATATGTTAACAAATTTTTGTGATAATGTGCATCAAATTCAAGATGAAATAGAAAATAATACTGAAAAGATATCGTTAAAACCAATAAATGGTGAAAATATATTACATGCATTATGTGAATCAGTAAAAAATATTGATATATTAAAGACATATATCGATTATTTACATAAAAAAGGATATTTTGAAAAATTAATAATTACTAAAAATTTATATGGTTATACTCCATTATATACTGGTTTTCATAATAATAACAATCTAACAGATGAAGTAATAAATGTATTGTTAGATAAAATAAATGAATTATCTCATAAACATGCAATCGTCACAATATCATATATGATGCATAACGATAATATCGATTTCTGTAATTGTTTATATACATTAGCACGAGAAAAAAATCTAAAAATAGTATTCCAAAAAAAAATCTAAAAATATTTTTATTAAAAAAAATAAATAAACTATAAATAAATATAATATTTTTTTTTGAAAAAATAAATAAACTATAAATTATACTGAAGTATCAAAATTATAATAATTTTGTATTAAAGTATTAAAATTAACATATTACGTACTTAAGTACAAATTTAATTAATAGTACTTAAGTAGATAATAATAATATTAATAAATAATGGAGGAATTAACAAATGATGATATGATATTGTTACCAATAAAGGAATTTCAAAAAACATTTAGTGGTCCTCATATTGAATCATTTAATGAATTTCCAGATATAATACGTACAATTGCAACTCAACAATTCAGATTGAATCCAATAACAAAGGAAATAACACGTGATAAAACAGATGAAGATCGACAAAATAAAGCTGTTACATATGAATTAACAATTAAGAATTTACGAATTGAGAAACCAATGCGATATAATAGTCGTGAATTGGTACCAATTTATCCAAATGAAGTATTAAAAAGTAGTCAAACATATAAAGGTATCGCATTTGCAGATATTGAAATTATTTCCAAATTACATTTAACAAATGGAACATCAAAAGATCCTAAAATAGAATTATTAAAGAATAAAAGACTGGGTGAATTACCAATTATGGTAAAATCAAGAAAATGTAATTTATATAATAAAACAAGAGAGGAATTGATTGAATTAGGTGAAGATCCAGAAGATATCGGTGGTTATTTTATAATCAAGGGTAATGAAAAGGTAATTATGGCATTGGAGAATGTCGCAAAAAATTATCCACAAATACATAAAAATATAACTGAAAATGAATTAGTCCGATGTGAATTTATATCTCAACCAGGAGATGGATTTGAAAATTCAGCTCAAATAAAGATATACATAACAACTAAATTAGGTATATTAGTCGATATAGTAATAAATAAGAAGAAAAATATAGTATTACCATTTTATGTATTATATCATTTATTTCATATGACAGATGATAGAGATATTATGGAAACAATATTATATACACGTGATATTGATAATCTAAACCGAAACAATTTAGAAACCCGTCCGGCAGGGGCGGAACCCTGCGTAAGTAAAAATAAAAAGAAATTGAAACGATTATATGATTTGGTATCTAATGCAATGTCAATGGATTATGGTGATAAATATGAAATATATAAGGATGTAATAGATCATCAGAAATTATTGGAAATAGTTGCAATAAAAATAAAAACAATAGAAAATCAAGGTAAAATAAAAGAGGAGAAAATACCTAAAAAACGTACAGATAATTATAAAAAATATTTAGCAACAGTATTATATCGATTAGATAAATTAATATTACCACATATGGGTAAAGGTGAAAATGATAGACATAAAAAATTATTAATGTTGGGTCATTTAATAAACAAAACATGTATGGTTCATTTTGAATTAGATCCAACTGATCGGAATTCATTTATGAATAAGAATGTGGATTGTGCTGGACAAATTCTAGCAAAAGCATTTAAATCTCAATTTAATACAAATATTATTCAACCAATTCGTATTGCATTTAATAATGCATTTGATCATCAGGAATATTCAAAGGTAAATTTGGGTGAAGTATTTGTAAGTTCATTAATGGATCGAGCACTAGAAGAAGGTTTTATTAAAGCAATAAATTCAAATAAAGATAAAATAAAAATTCGAAAGGTAGAAATTACCAATCGTATGACGTCACATTTATATGAGCGTAGAAATTATTTAAATACAATAGGTTTATTACGATCTGTTGAAACAACAGCTGGTACATCATCACAACATACTGATAGTTCATTGCGATTACGTGCCGTACATCCAACAATGATTGGATTTTTAGATATATGGCAAAGTGTCGAAGGTGCTAAAGCCGGTATAACAAAACAATTAACAATTCATTGTTCAATTACATCAACAATGGATTCTAATAAATTGATAATATTATTAATGACTGATATAATACCATTAGATGAAATGAATATAAGTCGTATTGAAAAGGATTATGCTGCAAAAGTGTTTGTAAATGGTAATTGGTTAGGATGTCATTTTAAACCATGGGAATTAGTAAAGAAATATCGTCAATTACGTCGTGAAAATAAAATAAATCGTAAAATATCAATATATTATGAAAGTGTATTTTATGGTGAAGTACATTTCTGGACAAATTCCGGTCGTATGTGTCAACCATCAGTAATAGTATATAATAATTTAGATGAATTAGAAAAAAAATATACAAAACCAAATGATAAATATAAAATAGTTGATGAATTTAAACAATGGATAAAATTAACAAAATCACATATAGATAAATTAAAGAAAAATGAATTAACAATCGAAAATTTATTAGATGAGCAAATAATAGAATATATAACCGATAAAGAAATTGGTAATTGTTTATATTCTCAAGATTTGATGGAATTAATAATGAATAAAAATAATATATTGAAACAATTTACGCATTGTTTTGTACCAATAAGTGCATTTGGGTTATTAATATTAACAACTCCATATACAAATAATTCAGCACCAATTAGAACAATATATCAAGCAAATCAATCTAAACAAGCATTGAGTCAATATTGTTTGAATCCTCATAATCGATTTGGTGATAAAGGAACATTTATTCAATTTAAGATTCAATTTCCATTGGTTCGTACAATTGCTAATAATTTTACACGATCTGGTGGTTATAATACAATAGTAGCAATTCAATGTGATGATGCAAATCAAGAGGATAGTTTAACAATAAATAGTGCATCAGTCGATCGCGGTATATATCATGGAATATATATTACAACAATTGAAACAAAATTAGAGAATGGTGAAAGATTTGGTAATCCAACACATAATACAAAAGGAGTTAAAAATGTCTCATATGAACATTTAGTTGATGGTATAGTTAAAGTAGGTACTGTATTACGAGAAGGTGATGTAGTAATAGGAAAATTATATTATCCAAATCCAAATAATCCAAATGAAACACATGATAAAAGTGTAATATATAAGAAAGATAAGATTGCTATTGTAGATGGGGTTGAATTAAATACAAATAGTGATGATAAACGTATATGTAAGGTTAGAATAAGATTTGAGCGATTTACAAAGGTTGGTGATAAATTTAGTGCAAAATCAGGTAATAAAGGTGTAATATCATCTATAACAAATGAAGAAGAGTTATATTTTACTGAAGATGGTATAGTACCTGATATTATATTGAATCCACATGCTATACCAACACGACGAGTAAATAACCAATTATTCGAGAGTATAACCAATTTATTGGGAATCAAGCAATGTACAACAACTGATGCAACAATGTGTCGTGATTTTGATTTAGATCAGTTGATAGAAAAATTACAAGATAATGGTATCAATTATAAAGGAACACAGCAAATGTTTAATGGTATGACAGGTCAACGAATGAATACAATGATATTTATAGGACCTACATATTATCAAAAATTGAATAAAATGGTTGATGATTATACAAATGTTGCATATCATGTAACAACTAATGCATTGACACATCAACCTGTAAAAGGTATCGGTAAAGATGGTGGATTAAAGATTGGTGAAATGGAACGTGATGTTTATACAGCTCATGGTATCATGCATTCAATGGGTGAAAAAATGTTTGATAAATCAGATGGTCAATTAGCGCAAATGTGTACTCGTTGTGGTAAAATAGCCGCAATAAATCGTGAATATAATGTATATTATTGTAAAGTTTGTAAGGATAAAGGTGAATTTGCGGAATTCCGAACAACACATACATCATTAATTATGTTACATCATTTGGAAGCATCAAATGTCGATATAAAAATAAATGAACGACCTCGTGGATATCCAGTATATGAATAATATAATAATTAATGATTAATATCTATTACCTGAAAAAAAATATAAATAAAAATATATAAAATTATTTTTTTATTAAATCACAGATTTTGTTGGTATAGTAGTAATATTTTGCAATTTTAATTGATTAATATCTGATATGGTACTATCATATGACAATTTTTCTATAATTTCTAATTTCTTCAAAAAAAAAAATCAAAAATTATCAACAATAATAAATATTATTTATTTTTTTCTGAAATTATTTTATAATCTAAATATATACATCAACGTAACATTAATTAATAATTTGTATAAATTTTATTATTATTTAGAGTTATTAAAAAATGACACTGGATCAGAAACTACTAGTTGCTATTTTGGTATTTGTTGTATTGTGTTTCCTAATTCTGCTATATTTCTTCTATCAAGTTTGGATGTGCAAGGATGGATTTTGCGGAACAAATGTAGGATGGTTATGGACTTCAAGAAGTAAACCATAAATACCTTAACAAAATATAATATTTAATTAAACATTAATTTAATATTTTTTTTATCTCGCGAAACTATTTTCTCTATGAAAAATAATTAATTCGGGTGAACCATTTTTTAGATAGTTGAAAAAAAATTTTATAAATTTAATTTTTTCATTTTTTTATTTTTCATTTTTTAAAATTTTTATTTTTTCATTTTTTGAATTTTTCATTTTTTCATTTTTTGAATTTTTCATTTTTTCATTTTTTGAATTTTTCATTTTTTCATTTTTTAAAATTTTTATTTTTTCAATTTTTCAATTTTTCATTTTTTGATTTTCTAAAAATTTATTTTTACAATTATAACAAATTATCAATATAATTATATTTTAACCTATTATGAAAGTGAATTCAAAATAGATAAAATGGATAAATTATTATTGAAAAAACGATTTCCGCATCAAATGATACCAATTATTCCTCCAAATAAAAATATACTATGTATTAAGTATTTAAATATAATGGATGAAAATGAAATATCACTTATATCTGAATATCTTCAAGAATATTTGAATTTGGATAAAACAAAAAATATAAAAATAATAAAATTTAAAAATGAAAAATTTGTAAATAAAATTTATAAAAGAATATCACAAAAAATTAATAAAGCACATATTTTCCCATCATTAATTACACTGAATAATGAAGGATACCAATGCAAATTAGTGGATCCTGAAATTCGGGTAGTACATTATCCAACAGGATTTATTCGTCAAAAATATAACGATATATTAAATGATACTGCTGTGCACTCTTGTAAAGAGCCTAAGGTATCAGATACTGCTGTGCACTCTTGTAAAGAGCCTAAGGTATCAGATACTGCTGTGCACTCTTGTAAAGAGCCTAAGGTATCAGATACT
>Ga0100403_1003011_pt1 | contig 12820 bp, 18 predicted proteins | sample CryGeymet201501t_FD_83663 | JGI IMG/M metagenome (GOLD analysis project Ga0100403, IMG submission 83663) | Groundwater microbial communities from Crystal Geyser aquifers in Utah, USA - Crystal Geyser metaG 2015-01t | ecosystem: Environmental > Aquatic > Deep subsurface > Groundwater | place...
CGAAGGCCACCAATGTCCGACATCGCGTCGTAACGGACCTCACGGGCAAGCCCGGAATCGACGATCCACGTGATGTCCGGCAACGTAGCACCAGTCTCGACAATGTCAGTGGCAACCGTCACCGTGATCCCGGATCGCTGGCGGAAAGGGGCCGAACGATCGTCCCCATCGAGCCCGCCGTGAAGCGGGAGGATGGTGACGTTCGGCAACTTCTCCCTCTGGAGTGCGTTGACGACGGCGCTGATCTCCGCCTTTCCAGGCATAAAGACCAAGCCATTACCACCGCGCCCAGAAACCAGACGACGGATCTCCTCGACCGCGGCCTCAACGAGGTCGCGGGAATCGTAGTCGAGGTAGCGCTCCTCAATCGGGAACTGCGTCCCGAGAGTGCTTCCGTCAACCACTCCACAACCGAAGTGCTCGGCCAAGTAGCCGGCATCGATCGTGGCGCTCATGAGGAGGAAGCCGACCTTCGACCCCTCCTCCTGGGCCCGCTCAATCAGGGCGACATTGAAGTCCCCCATCAGCGAGCGAGTATGGAACTCATCAAAGAGCACCATCGACACCCCATCGAGCGACGGGTTGGCCTGGATTTTGGCCCGCAGCATCCCTTCCGTGAGGAAGAGCACGCTGGTGTCCTTGCACTGAGCGTCTTCGCCGCGGATCTGGTACCCAACCTTGTCACCAAGACGAGTCCCCATCTCCTCAGCCACCCGACGAGCAAGCTCGATCGCGAGCACTCGCCGGGGAACACTCACCCAGATCTGCCCCAGATCGGCAAAGCCGTTCTGGACCAAGAGCTGGGGGCACTGGGTCGTCTTCCCCGTGCCGGTAGGCATCACGATGATGCCCTTACCCTCACGAGCCAAGGTGACGACATCATTCTCTTTCTTCCAAAAACCAAGCATCTTGTTAGCCATGGTTAGGCTCCTTTTTTTGTGTAATCTATTTTTTTAGATCGTTTGTTGTTTCGAACTGACTACAATACAAGAAACAAGCACGTTTCCTCTATTGCAGCCAGTTCATGTTTTCATTTGTAATGATCAATACACTAGAAAGATCAAGAAAAAGATCTACATCAATTTCTTGTCTAAACATACAACTCGCGTTACCTGCTCAAACAAAAAATTTCTCCCGAGAGAGAAATACACCTATCTGGCTACCACCTTATCGCCTCTCTCTAAACGATTAGTGATAACACATTATGCTAAATTGTTTTATATTTTCACACATTGACACAAGCGTCACACCCCTTTATACTTCCTATACTTACTTTTTATCTATTTTTGTATGGAGGAACAAAAACTACAAGACATCCTAGAGATCGTCACCTTTATTAAAGATAACGGCGCAACCAAGCAAGACCTGCAAGACGTTCGTACAGAATTCAAGCAAGAAATCAAAGAGGTCCGTGATGAACTGCAACAAACCCAAACCGATTTGGAACAAAGTATCCAACAAACCAGAAACGAAATGATCGATCACGTTGATGGCTTCATCGGACTCCACCGCAAGCAAGAAGTAGAAATAGCCGCTATGGCAATGCACCAAAAACGTACCGACAAGAAAGTAGAAAAAATCATCAAACATCTCAACCTTGATCTGGTCTAACCTGTCGCCTTGTAAACAACTCTCTGTAGAGGGTTGTTTTTTATTTGTAAAGAAAACTACTATCCACTTCAATCCACAATTTTTCTAAATTATGAATCCAAGTGGATCGACGAGTTGAGTGCTAGTCTCGTCATCGATCCGAGTGGTTGTTACTGTAGTCTCATCCCAAGGTCGCTTGGAATTTCCTACTCTAGCGTGTAACACGCAAACACCTAAGTGTCTGTCCCGGTTTACCGCCGGTACGGTTAATCGCGGCCTGGGTATCTCAGACCTCGACGACGCAGTGTTGCCACCACGGCATCAAAGCCTGAGAGCCCGCCTCAAGAGCCTCGGCCATTTTCATGACCAGAGGCTCCGGAACACCATGAATGTTCCTGGAGGCGGCAATCGCCGGGTCGCAACGCAAAGTAATGATCTCTGCGTCATATCCGTACGCTTGCGCTGCAAGCATGTACGGAGCAACCTCGGCAATTGTGGTAGCGGTGTTGTCCACCACTACCAGCTCATCCCCCCGCTGCAACGCCTCGATGACGAGACGAAAACAGCGGCCGTGCGCGAGTCCGATGTCGGCCGGATTGAACCGGTAGACATCGTCCTCACCGACGAAATAATCGTCGGCGGAGAGCACGGTTGCCTCGGGGAAATTCCCCTTGACAAACGTACTCTTCCCCGCACCGGGGAGGCCGCGAAGCACCTTGATTTTACTCAAGTGCTTCTCCTTGAGACAACAGGTTATTTCCAAGCTACCTTGGTATTCCCCATTATCTCTTTTCTTATGGTAAAAGATTATCTCGCTCACCATGAGTTACCTTATCTGCAACAATGCAGACAAACGAGATAAAGGATGTTATTCCCCTTCAGATCTCAATCAATACAGATTAAGGACTCAAGGGGAATCATCGATCGAGTGCTATGTCGATGATGAATCCCGAGTGTGTCTGGCTTCTGCGGGCCAAGACAACCGCACCTCTTGCTCTTACCTGCACAAAAGGATTTTGCAGCTTCTTCGGCGGGAGGAAGATTAACCCCGCCTGACAATTGCAATGAGCAAGTCTTTGCTCCTATTCTGCAATGGATGATTTCAGTCATCCGCTCAGTCCTGCCAGGGACCAGCTGCCCACATTTTGCCGAAACAATCAGTGGGTGCAAGATACGTCGTAACGGCGACGCTCTATAATATTTGAGCTCATACAGAGCTGTCTGCGCCTTATAGAGTGGCGCTCGGAGTGCCCATTGGCTGGGTACCTCCAAAGGGTGTTGCATGAAATCAGTCATGCGCTCAATCCGTGCGTGGATCAACCGTCCGCTTAGATACCGTATTATCCAAGTCGGAGTCGATGATAAGCTCATACGGGAGCCATATGCCGGTATTTTGTCATCACGCCTTATGCCGGTGGCGCTCAAGAACAAGTCGCATGTTTCCTCCATGCTGGCCAGTTTCACTCCCCGCGGTTGGCCATGTCCGCGAGGATCTCGGCGAGCGCTTTGATCGTGGGGCGCTCTCCCACCGCTTCACCGCGCTCCAGATGGTGCACAGATCCGCGATAGATATTTTCCTCGCCGAGAACGAGGACAATATCTTCCTGACCGTGATAATCACTGAACACCTCCGCCAGGATAGTGATGTTCAGTTCCTCGCAAAATGCACGCCACTCGGGCAGACGTCCCATGTCGCCCGCGAGGAGGACGGCATGGGTGGCGGTGGCGCAAATGCGCCGATTTTCTTCGCTCGGGATACCGCCAATATCCACGAGCGTGAGCGGGAGGGTACAATTTTTCACCGAATCCGCCACCCGCTGGACGAATTCAGTGGTGAACGTGGATTTGTAAGCAGCCTTCAGTTCAGCTGCCTTTTCGGGATCCACGTTCACCGTCTCCTGGAACCACGCGCCCTCCCCGTCAGGGCACGCAGTGATAACGAACGGATACGGCGCTCCAGGAACGCGCCGCACCGCATCTTTCAGACCCTGCCGCAAGCAGCTTTTTCCACTGCGCGGTGGGCCCATGAGGACAACTTTCATTGTTCCTCCTTTTTTGTAGTTTTAGGAAATTCCCCTTCACTCCTCAATCAAGAAAGATTAAGAACTAAAGGGGAACGATGAGTTGAGTGCTAGTCTCATCATCGAACCCGAGATGCAGTTGGCAGCAGTTGCTACCGAGTTGCCCGAGTGTTCGGGCGTTGTTGGGGTTGATTTCCCTCCGATCTAGCGTACCCCTTGACGCTGGGGAGGTTTGCTCACGTTTGAGCGACTACTCCGTCACCTCGGAGGCCGGGATGACCTGCCCGAGCTGGAAGCTGGGGTTGTGGGTGATGCACACCACGTACCCCGAGAGCTTCGGGTCGAAGCAGGCCACCGCGCCGTACTTGTGCGCCACGCCGTGGGCGAGGGCGCACGCGACCGGGAGGCTGGCCGGGCCGTTGAACAGGACCAGCTCGCCGTTCAGCTCGCCGCAGGCCTCGAGGCCCGCGACGGCGTCACGCACGATCTGGTCGTTCTGGGCCGGGTCGGCGAAACCGATCTTCAGCAGGGTGGCGGAGTTGGCGTTGACGGTGACGATGCGGGCGTTGACGTTGTAGGTCGCCATTTTGTTTTTCTCCGTATCTTCTCCTAGCGGACTCACTTTTCAGTGACAGGAGTGCCCATGTTTTACAGGGCAAGGTTGTTCTCGTCCGCGAAAGTCAATATTTTATTGTTGAGGAATTGACGAACCTCAGCTTCCAGAACCGGAGAGCAAAGTATATAGAACGAGTATGTCATCCCGCCGTGTCCGCCTTTGGCGGAAGCAACCACGGCAATAGCCGGGGCGTCGAGGGATCTCAATGAACCATGTGGATCGTTTAACAACGAAATCCTCACATCGCCCTCCGGACTCCTCAGGATAACATCTTTGTTACCAAACACTTTGCTCCCAAATTCTGAAAAAGTATAACTTGTAAAAAACGTACTACTTATTCTGCCTAATACAGAATGTCCCAGCTTCCATTTCATCTTTCGACGCTATGAAAACGGAACGCACTCGGTATTATCTAGATAAAGGTATCATGAGAGAGTTATCAAAACCTTTCGGCCTATCAAACTACAATCTCCATACCCAGTCAGAATTATTCCGACAAGTAGAGAAGAATTCCATTCCCCATCATCACCGTCAAGCATGAAACGATTCCAGGGAAAAAACTCTTCCTTACTTCTCAAAACAACTCATTGATGTGCCACTATAGCAGAACATCTCTATTTCGTGTTGCTTTTTCTTATTTAATGAACTTTTTTTATACACTTTTCCAAATAATCATCTTTTTCTAAACCACACTAAGGAAAATAAATACTGTATAAATACCATACAAAAAACTCTCTTGGTGGAGAGAGTTGTAATAAATATTTTGTGTCTGCCTCATTCCAAACCTACCGGATGTGTCAACTTTTAGCTGATCACCCAACGGGTAAAACTATGGCGCTATATACTATCCTTGGCTCTCTCCTTCCTCAGATAGATAATTTGTAAGTTACTTAGGTCTTCCGTTTCTCTTTCCTTTTCTTTATCATAACATCGCATTATAACCTATTCAGTCACTTTTGTCAATGCTACGTGGCACTATTTTTATATTTTTAACAAAGTTTAGCTTAATGTAGCAAAATATATTTTATAATAAAATAATATCTTAGTGTCAAAATATCTTGACAAACAAAAACAAATATGCTATAGTAGGCATAACCTAGCCAAAAAAACTGTCAGAACATCACAAAAAAATCACCCAAAAAGATACACAAAATACAAAAATTTGGCTAAAATAAGCACTATATCTGTCATCCTGAGCGAAACGATAGCTCAGGATGACACAATACTCCCCCCACTACTCACTACTACATCATACCACTAACCCCTCTTACTATGCACTTCGAAGCCCTCGAACACCTCGGCCTCTCAGAAAAAGATGCCGAAGTATACCAAACCCTCCTAAAAATTGGCCCGTCAACAATACAAACCATCCTTGATGCCGTCCCCTACAAACGCGGTGACTTATATAACATCATCACCAGCCTAGAAGAATGGGATCTCATAGAAAAAAAAGAAACAGACAAAAAGAAAACCTACACAGCCAAACACCCCAGCAAACTTGAAGACATCATACAAAGACAACACCAAGAACTTGAACAACAAAAAAACACCCTACAGGATGTTCTCGGAAATCTTACGTCAATGTATAACCTCAGTTACCACAAACAAGGAGTACAATATTTTGAAGGAAAGCAAGGAATTATAAACGCCTATGAAAAACTCCTCGACATTCGCGAACCAATAGACAGTATCGAAGACAAAGGAGAAATGGGAAAATTTATTTCAGACTACTTAAAAAAATTCATAAAAAAACGGATATCAAGAGAAATATTCAACCGCGTCATCGCTCCCTCCACAAACGAAATAAATATCACCAGCAGAAAAGAACTTCGTGAAACAAGAACTATTAAAGTAACAGAATTCCCCTTTGAGATGGATATAAAAATTTGTAAAAATACGTTACTCTTCGTCACGCTCAAAAAAGAAAGTGCTATCGCCATCATGATAGAAGACCCAATCATTGCTCACAACTTTCGCATTCTCTTTCAATTCCTTTGGCATCAGGCTACAAAACGAGTGTTATCACCAAAAGAAATTGGAGAAAACAACTCAGACGTAACCGTATTCAATACATGACCCGGTATTATCAAGAGTACGCAACAATAAAATATCCTCCAAAGATGCTGAACGATGACTCTCTCTAACCATTGATTCAATATATTCATGTTCAATTGATCCATTTTCTATTTCAGGTGGTGACTCTATATATGAAAATTCTCTATCTTGTTTATGAAATTCTGACATATATTTCTTTTTTTATCCATTTTTAGATAGAATATACTATATATGATCAAAAATAAAAAAATCCTCATCCTTTCCCTTTCAACAGGATCCGGCCACACTCGAGCAGCCGAAGCCATAAAAAAAACCATCCTCCAACAATATCCACATATCAATGTAGAACACATTGATATGTTGCACTATCTATCAAATCCATTCAAACGTGCCACCGTAGACGCATACGACCTACTTATCAAAACAAGCCCCGAACTATGGGGGATCCTATACAAACACAGCAATAATGCAACATTCCTAAATATTACTAATAAATATAGTAAAAAAATAAAAAACTTTAACACAAAAAAGCTCCATAAATATCTTCAAGAATATCAACCTAATTATATCATTTCCACACATTTTTTCTGTACAGACATTTATCTTTCAGGAAAAGAAAAACATAGCTGCAATGCACCTATATCAACAGTCATCACCGACTATCGCCTCCATGAATTATGGCTTGTCGACAATACCGATCACTATTTTGTCCCCACAGAACAAATAAAAACACAAATGATTGAACGTGGCATAGACAAACAGACAATTACCGTTTCTGGCATCCCAATAGATCCAGTGTTCTATCAAAATATACCACCACAAAAAAAACAGACGGACACAAACATTCTTGTCATGTCGGGCGGACAAGGACTCGGTCAAGTAGAAAAAATTGTAAAATCACTCACCAAAACGCTTTCCTTCCCCTATACAATCACAGCGATAACAGGAAAAAACAAAAAACTACAAAAAAAATTGAAAAAACAAAATAATCCAAACATCACCGTCATTGGGTGGACAAACAACATAGAACAATACATGAGACGAGCAGACATCATTATTTCAAAACCAGGCGGCCTTACCACAACAGAATGTATAACCCTTGGCAAACCACTCATCGCCATAAACCCTATTCCCGGCCAAGAAGAAGCAAATGCACAATATATAGAAAAACATGGCTATGGACTTGTTGCCAAATCCATAACAGACCTTCCCCAACTCATCCAACAAGCAAAGAAACTTCAAATAACAACAAAAAAAATACAAAAATCAGGAGAAATAATACTCCAGACCATATTACAAAAAAAAGATAACGAGTAAATCCCGTTATCTTTTTATGTATAAAAAATTACTTACAAACCAGATGGTGGGTTCGGGCAAAATACCATATCATTGGTATTAATAGATGCCCTCGTATACCAATTGCCTGTTTGATCATCATACACACAATCACTCTGAGGCTCTCCAAGAGATGCACCCTCTGCAATCTTACTGATAGCAAGCGTAATACTATACGAAGCGACAATAATAATGATTCCAATAATAGCACGAGTAATGACCTGTTTTCCTTTACTAATAGCATCTTCTGACCCTGAGGCAAGAAAAATAAGTGCTCCACCATAAACCAAATACACCACAAACAACGTGCCAAGCAATCCAAGAAGCACATTAATAGCCCGAGCAGCAACGGCCCGAGGGTCACTTTGATTACGTAATTGCCCAAATCCTGCTCCTCGTTCATCACCAAATGCCTCTGATTGAGAATTAATCGTTTCAGCCAAACTTCCTTGAGCAAACACCGGTTTTGCAGAAAAAAATAAAACAGCTGATGCCGCAATCAACGCAAAACATATTGTTACGCGAGTAAACATGGTCATATATTATCGAAAAAAATTTCCTTGGTTTAACCGTTCATTAAGTAAATCAGGGTTTTGTTGAACATCCGAACGATTGACCGGTTGACCATCAGAAACAGCAGTGTCAAACCCACGGATAACAAACAGCGTAATACTATATGCTCCCAGCACAATCACAAGACCAATAACTCCATTGGTAATGGTTGATTTTGCCTTTGTAACCCGAGATTCATCTCCTCCAGCAGTAAGATAAATATACCCACCAGAGGCAACCAAAACCAAAAATACCGTCCCCAGCAAACTTAAAATAACCTGAATTGTGGTAGCAATAACTTGCCGAGGATCTATGCTATCTTGATTATAATCTGCCTTTAGCTGTGCATTCACCGCTCCCGTATCTACTTGATTCAAAATTTGACTCTCAAGCGATTGAGCAAAAGAAACCTGAGGCACAATCAGTCCCATGGCAAAAAACAGAAAGAGAAAAAAACGTAACATATACAACAAATTAATTACACTGTCCACGAGGAATTTCACCCAAAAAGGTACACGTTTGTCCGCCAGGATTTGTCACACACTCAAGCTGACAAGCTTGTGTATCAGATGTTTGATTTGAAGAAAAAATTGGCACACGATGACAGGCATCTGCTCGATTGAGCTGACCATTTACAATACACACTTCACAACATGAAACTGGAGGGCCACCAATACCAGGCTGTGCTCCACCATCTCCCGTTGTTCTTTCAAGTATTCGAGGAAGAATAAATGCCGTAATGCTATAAGAACCAAGAGTAATAATAAGACCAACAACAGCCGTTGTTAACGTTTTCTTTGACTTATCAACCATCGACTCATCTCCACGAGCAGTCATCCATAAAAATCCGGCATACACTGTCAACGCTGTAAAAATAATTCCCACAAAAGACAATGCTACACGAATCACCTGACCAATAATTTCTGCAAGTGTTGTTTCTGATGTCTGACTAGAATATCCAGCCTTAGTTGCCGCACCAGTAACAAGATCTCCACCCAAATTTATAGCACGGACAGAAACAGGAAGAACAAAAACAACCAAGGCAAAAACAACAAAAAATAAAATACGTTTTTTCATAAAAATATTCTAGCCGCCAAAGCGAGAAGTGATAAAAAAGGTAACTGCATACGCACTCATAATCAGTACCAATCCAATAACTGCCGCACTGATAATCTTTTTAGATTTTTCTACTGTTGGTTCATCACCGCGGGCAGTCATCCATAAAAATCCGGCATATACCATTAATACCAAAAATACGAGCCCAACCAACGTAAGTGCTGCATTGATTGCTGTACCAACAATTGTTTGAATGTCTGCGGTATTACCAGAACCAACTCCAGCTCGACCTGCCGTATTCTGTAAATTTCCAGCAGCATTTCCTAATCCCTGGCCAAAAACAAGGGAAGGCAAAAACACGCTGCAAATAATGACGAAAGAAACAAAATATTTTTTCATACGTTATCCTGTAAATCGAGAAGTAATAAAATTAGTAATCGCATAAGAAGAAACAACAACGATAAGTCCAATCACTGCGGCAATAATAGTCTTTTTTGCCGTTGCAATATGTTCTTCATTTCCACGAGCCAAAAGCCACGTAAATCCTCCGTAAAAGATAAGCCCAAAGAAAACTAAACCCGAAGCAGTAAGCACACCTTGAATGATTACTCCTACCGTAGAAGCAATATCACCCTGAGAAACGCCAGTACCTACAAGTGACTGATTAAGAACTCCAGACGCATCAGCAATAGTTTTCTTTGCCCGCACAACAGAAGGAACACAAAAAAATGAACTTACCACCACCATCCAAAGCTGAACACGAAATTTATTCATAAAATTTCCACTACTGACTCGATACCCTAGTTTTATCAATATATGGACCACAAATATTTTCCGAATCTGAAATTGCTCTATTAATATCATTATCAGAATATGTATTGATTGATTCAATAACAACCTGAGCATCTAACCCCTCATTACGTGCGGCACCAAATGCACGAGTGATGTCACTGTTTCCATTACAAAATTGTAAACAACTACTGTCTTTTTCCGAAGACGTCATACCTGAAGGAAACCGGGTAAATATACAAACATTTTCATTTCCATCTGCATCCAAATTATAATTATCTGCAAAACTATACTCAACAGCACAATTACACACAGCAAGTAACTCTCCATCCGCCGTAGCTGCTGCCCCACCACCATCTCCGCCACCGGCTCCCGCGGCACCACCACCATTACCACCTACAGCATTGAATACAAAAGTTGTAAGTGCATATGAAGATAATACAATAATCAATCCAATACTTGCCGCAATAATTGTATTAAGTGCTTTTTTTGCTTGGTCTTCATTTCCTCGAGCAGTCATCCAAAGGACTCCACCGTACACAGTAAGAACAAAAAATAATACCGAAATCATAGAAAGAGCTGTACCAATCACACTTCCAATCAATTGAGGCAAATTACTTCCGTATGACTGTAATCCAGACGCTTGTGCTGTTTCATCCAATCCAAAATTTCCAGCAGCAAAACTTGTTACTGGCATAGCAAGAAGAACAAAAGCAATGAGTACGGAAATAAAATATTTCATAAAAAATAATTATAAAGTAGCCTGTATTGAGCTAGTTATCACAAACTGAGCAATAATATATGCAGAAGAAATAATTAATAAACCGATTACTGCAGCATACAACGTTTTTTTTGCCCGACCAACCTGATCTTCGTTGCCGTTTGCTGTCATCCACAAAAATCCGGCATACACAATTAATGCAACAAATAAAACACCCAATAAACTCAAAAGCACATTAATAACACTAGCAACAACTTCTCGTACATCTCGACTTCCTAACCCTGATTGTTGACCAAACTGAAGCCCAAGCCGATCTGCACTATCAAAGGCAGCAATTGATGGTGTTGGAATTAAGACAGGCAATGCAAATAAAAGACAGACAACCACCCCAAAAAAAATTGAACGAAACTTTGTCATAAAAAAAGGAAAAGTGATAATAATACAAGGTATTATAGCATTATCACCTCCCCTTTAAAAAAGGAGAGATAAATAATAGGTGAGGATTAGAATCCATCAGGAAGTCCACCTTGGACATCAGTTGCGGTAAAGAAAGCATTAAAGACAAATCGAGTAATGGCAAACGCGCTTAAAATAAGTGCGAGACCAATAATGGCAGCAGTAATACCTTTTTTTGCTTCAGCAATTTGATCTTCATTTCCATTTGCAAGCATCCATTTTGCACCATTGATGACAAGAAGGACAACAACAACGATACCAAGAAGTCCAAGGGCAACGTTGATAAGTTGTGCAACAGTACTTTGAAGACTTTGTTTTCCAAGAGCAAGTCCACCAGCTTCTGGTGACTGATTGAGAGTACCAAGACCAAACGTATCATTTGCTACATCAACTGGAGGTACTTGTTCATCACCAGCAGCTTGTGTAGCGATAGGTGTGAGAGCAAGACCAAAAACAAAAGCAACTACAAGCATTAATAATACTTGTTTTCGGGCGAGTTGTACTAACATATACATGTTCTCACCCCCTTTCTTTGTGAAATATTTTTTCATATAAATAAACAATAAATAATTAATTTTATATCTTTGGCATACAACAGACCTCTCTTGCAGGACACAATCCACTAATAGCCTTACCACCTCCCACCAATCGAGAACCTATTCCTACGGTATTATACAAATCAGTAATAATATCTATAGCCGCTTGATTGGTTTCACATGTTGGTTCTGCCCCTGAAATAGTCCCGCACATCAAATTTCCATTTCTGGGACCAATCGTGCCACCATACGCTTTTTCACAACTATTTTTTCCATTTGGGTTCACTGTCGGGTTGGGCAGACAACAGAAATCACTTCCAGAACACATACCTTTAATTCTATACGAATCATCTCCTCTAGCAGCAGGTTTTGTTCCTTTTTTTTGCGCTTCATAAGCAATGGCGACAATATCTGCAGAATCTTTATTTTGTCTACAACCAAATGAAAAACTGTTACAACTTAATGCATACGACTTGTACACATCATCACATTGAGTAGCACTAGGAGCAGGTAATTCTCCAGCCGTTTGTGCACCTGGATTTACGTTACAACACACCACATCTTGTGCATTAAATGTTCCCTGACATTTATTGAGCCGACAACTTTGTGAATTGGTGTTACAAAGATCTCTTTTGGCAGCAATGTCAGCACCATCAGGGGCAGCGATACCACACGCATCATTGTCAATATTTACACATCCCCACTGACCACCTGGTGTTGATTTACAACTTTCGTCACCAACTGTTGTGCCATCAGTAGTTATAGGTGTAGTACTTCCTTCGGATACACCAATGCTCGTCAAAATTGTAGTCAGTATAGCATAGCTAGCAAGAATAACAAACAATCCAATCGCAGAAAAAATCATGGAATTCAAACCTAATTTTACTTTCTCTGGATTACCTTGTGAAGTCATCCAATAAAAACCACCAAGAACAAAACCGACAAAAGCAAGAGAACCTATAATTCCTGTAACTTGTTTTAATACGTTTCCTAAAATTGTTCGAATATTTACAATCCCTTGAGGATTATCCACACTTCCACCAATGGGATTTATTAAATGCACAACACCAGGATCACTTTCTGCAATACCACC
>Ga0100403_1003012_pt1 | contig 12818 bp, 8 predicted proteins | sample CryGeymet201501t_FD_83663 | JGI IMG/M metagenome (GOLD analysis project Ga0100403, IMG submission 83663) | Groundwater microbial communities from Crystal Geyser aquifers in Utah, USA - Crystal Geyser metaG 2015-01t | ecosystem: Environmental > Aquatic > Deep subsurface > Groundwater | place: USA...
CTAATCTTTTTACTAAATAATTCCCAATAATGAGGCCGAATCATATCTCCTCCGATATCGCTTGTAACTGCTTAACGCATTCGTTAATGATTTGAGCGCCCCTTCTGATTTCATCTTCTGTATTCATTCGACTTAAAGAAAAACTTAAAGCAGATTCGCTTCCCGTAATCCGGTGCAACTGTTGGCAGTAAGCCCCACCCATTGTGGCGTAAACCCCTTTTCTATTGAGCAAATAGAGAAGAGCCTCTTGATGAACTTTAGGAAATTCAATCACAGTTGTATTTGGAAGCCTTAAGGAGTCTTTGTATAAAACAGCCCCCTCTACAAGATCTTCAAATAGATTGCGTAGACGAACGATTTCAAGGGCCATTGTATCTAAATAAAGGAGTGATTGTTGAGAAGCTGCACTGAGCGCCATTAAAGAGGGAATATCAAAAGAGCCTCCACGGAGGCCACCTTGTTCATTCCCCCCTAACACAAAAGGAATTAAGGGGGCGCCTCTATGAGCAAAAAGGGCGCCCGACCCTTTAACCCCATGCATCCGATCCCCAGAAAAAGTTAAATAATCTGATTCAAATTCAAAGCTATATTTCCCAATAGCGTAACTTGCTTCTAAGTGAAGAAGAACCTCTTTTTCTCTAGCTAGTTGAGTAAGCTCATGCACAGGTTGAATCACTCCCGTTAAACCATGGGCCATCGTAACGGAAATCAAAGCCGTTTTAGGATTGATGAGCGCAGCAAGAGCTTCAAGATCAATTTGTCCATTTTGATCAACAGGTGCAATTTTAATCGTACACCCCAACTCCTCGAGCAACTTTGCACACTGCATCGTAGGGGAGTCTTCAATACTAGACACAATAATATGGCACTTCCCCTCTTTGCGAGCTTTTTCCATATAGACAGACCAAAAAATCTGATTGATCGCCTCAGCTGCCGATGAAGTGAAGATAAACTTATCACTCTCACCTGCTCCGACTAAATCATAAATCATTTGATAACGAGAATCTAAAGCAGCAACGAGTTCTTGCCCCATCCTGTGGGGCGAAAATGAAGCTCCCCATTGATCTTGGAGATAGGGGGTCATCCGCTCTAAAGCAGATGAACAAGGACGGGTAGCAGAGTGCGCATCAAGATAAATCATAGGTTCCATTTTCATACGAATAAATACGAGGCTCTCCTGTAGCAAGCTCTAAATGAACTACTTCGTCTTTACTCAAATTTTCAAGTTTCATAATGATGGCTCTAAGCGAATTACCATGGGCCGAAATAAAGACATTTTCCCCTTTTTCAAGGTGAGGAACGATCTGTTTTTCAAAATAAGGGATCGTCCTCGCAGCTGTCATAGCTAAACTTTCCCCTTCAGGGGGCCTTTCATCAAAGCTGCGGCGCCATATGTGAACTTGCTCTTCTCCGTATTTTGCCCTTGTCTCGTCCTTATTAAGCCCTTGAAGCTCTCCATAATATCTTTCATTTAATTCAGAAGCAGAAAATACAGGAATCATCTTCTCTTTCGTCTTTTCGCTATAAATTTGCGCCCACTCCTCTCTTTTCCCTTCACCCGGGTGAACGAATACTGGGATTTTACCACTGCTATGATGCATGAGGGCTAAAGGGATTGTCATGTGAGCCCGAAAAAGAGTTGATGTATAGATGACATCGATTGGAATATCTTGAATTTTTTTGCCTGCAAGGACAGCCTCTTTCATCCCCTCTTCAGTCATTGGGACATCTACCCACCCGGTGAAAAGATTTTCTTTATTCCATACCGACTGACCGTGGCGGAGTAAAATTAATTTTCCAGACATAATCATCCCTTCTTTTTTTTGCAGTTTAACAGAACTGGACATTCCTTTATACTCTTGTCCCTATGGAAAAGAAAAGATTAAGTAAAGCTCTTGCCGCTGCCGGAATTGCCTCGCGTAGAGCTTGTGAAGAAATTATTTTTGCCGGTAGAGTTCAAGTAAATGGAGTGACAATCAAGCTTCCTCAGCACCATGTTGACTGGCATAATGATCGGATCATTGTTGATGGTGAGTCAGTTAAAAAAGAAGAAAAAAAACTTTACTTCATGCTCAATAAACCAATAGGGTATATCTGCTCGAGCGTTCGTCCTGGCAAAAAAAAGATTGTACTAGACCTCTTTTCTCATATTCGCGAAAGACTTTTTACCGTTGGAAGACTAGATAAAGAAACATCAGGCCTCATTCTCATCACAAATGATGGTCTATTTGCAAACGAAGTGATCCACCCATCTTCAAATGTGATCAAAGAATATATTGTCAAAACAACCTCAGAGATCACCCCTGATCACCTTGAGGCCCTTTCTCAAGGAGCGAAAGTAGACGAAAAGTGGGTCCGCCCAGTTTCTGTCTCAAAAATCCGAAAAGGGACCTTTAAAATTTGCGTTCGAGAAGGGAAAAAGCACGAAGTACGAATCATTGCAGAAAGAGCTGGGCTAAAAATCCTAGAATTGACTCGCATTCGAATTGGCTCCCTTGTTCTCGGCCCCCTCCCACTCGGTGAATACCGCATTTTATCTGAAAAAGATAAGGAATTGATTTTTCAACAATAATAAGGTAAGCTTACAGCTCTATCCTAAGAACTTGTAGAAAAACCGGGGAATTTCGCCTGATAGTAATGGATTCATTTACAATCATCCAAATAGTTACCCTCCTCCTTGGTTTTTACATGGCCTGGAATATTGGCGCCAATGATGTTGCCAATGCAATGGGCACCTCCGTTGGATCTAAAGCCCTCACACTTAAAAAAGCAGTTATTATTGCAGCTATTTTAGAGTTCTCCGGCGCCTATTTTGTTGGTGGCAGCGTTTCGGAAACCATTCAAAAAGGGATCATAGACCCTCAAGTTTTTAGCCATGAGCCAATGACTTTTGTCCTCGGAATGATGGGATCTCTCCTTGCTACGGGAGCTCTTTTACAAGTTGCCTCTTATTTCGGTCTCCCCATTTCTACAACTCACGCAATTGTTGGCGCGGTCATGGGCTTTGGAGCTGTTATTGGGGGGGTAGGCGCCGTCCATTGGAATGAGTTAGGGTGGATTGCCTCCAGCTGGATCATCTCACCTTTACTAAGTGGAGTCATTTCCTACACAATTTTTACTATCATTCAAAGGAAAATCCTCCTTGCACCTAACCCCATTTATGCCTCCCATAAGTTCACCCCCTATTTTGTCTTTCTCTGCTTTACCGTTATTACACTCAGTATCCTTTTTCAAGGGCTTCATCTCCCCATATCTAATAGCTTAGCCCTCCTCACTTCAGGAGCGATTGGTTTAACTGCAGCTGGAGCCAGCTACTTTCTAATCAGGCAGCCAAAAGAATCAGTTCTACAGCTCGCGGGAAACCTCCCTTACGCAGAAGACTCTCAGGAAGTAGAAAAAATATTTATTTCACTTCAAATTTTAAGTGCCTGTCTTGTCGCCTTTGCCCACGGCGCAAACGATGTAGCCAACGCAATAGGTCCTGTTGCTGCTATCCTCTCTGTCCTTAAAACCCAAACGATCACAGCCCACGCAATTGTCCCCTCATGGCTCCTTGCTCTCGGTGGGGTAGGAATCATCATTGGCCTTGCAACATGGGGCTGGAGGGTGATCGAAACAATCGGCAAAAAAATCACAGACCTCACCCCTACTCGCGGCTTTGCTGCAGAGTTTGGTGCAGCTACTACAATCCTCCTCGCCTCAAAACTGGGCTTCCCCATTTCGACAACGCACGCTCTTATCGGAGCTGTCCTAGGCGTTGGGATGGCAAGGGGCTTAAAGGCGATCAACCTTCAAACAATTAAAGAGATTGCAGTCTCCTGGATTGTAACCATTCCTCTATGTGCAATTTTTAGTATTGCATCATTTTATCTTCTCAAGCTGTTATTTCTATAAGTTCTTGACAATTGCCCTCTAAAAGTTCAAAAGAAAAATTGAACAGATAAGATTAATTTTTCATGATAGCTAGACTTTTTATTTTCCTTATCCTTTTCTCGATGGGTTGTGAAAAGCCTGTAGTGAAAAAAGAGGTTCCTGTTGATGTGACAGTGTACGTAGTTGAACTGCAAACAGTTCCACTTGATTTCAGGTTTGTTTCCGTTGTTGAAAGTTCTCACCCTGTAGAAATCAGATCTAGAGTAGAGGGTTATTTGCAAAATATCGCCTATAAGGAAGGATCTTTTGTAAAAAAGGGGGACCTTCTCTTTGAGATTGATCCAAGAGAGTTTGAAGATGCGGTAAAAGAGGCTGAAGCTAACCTTCAAAAAGAACAGGCAATCCTTTGGCAGGCAAAGCAAGCGGCTGACCGTCTAAAGCCCCTTTTCGAACAAAGAGCTGCCAGTCGAAAAGATTTAGATGACGCTACTGCACAACTTCTTGCAGAAGAGGCAGCTGTAAATATGTTTCAAGCTAGACTAGATAAAGCAAAACTGAATTTAAGCTATGCGTCAGTCAGATCTCCTATCGATGGGGTCACCTCGAGCGCCCTTTCTAGAGAAGGAACCTTGATTTCCCCCAATGCAAATGGACTATTAACAACCGTATCAGTTATCGATCCGGTTTGGGTCGTACTAAACGTTTCAGAGTCCTACTTTTCCACAAGTCTAGAAGAGGAAAAAAAAGGGACACTCACTCTTCCCGAAAATAATAACTTTGATGTCTCAATTATCCTGACAGATGGATCAGAGTATCCCCACCAGGGAAAGGTAAGCTTTGTATCCCCCCTATTCGATCAAAAAACAGGGACACTAAGCGCTAGAGCTGTCTTCCCCAATCCAGACAAAGCTCTTAAGCCAGGCCAATTTGTAAACACAAGAGTAACCGGGGCTAAAAGGCTCAATGCGGTTGCCATTCCTCAGGAATGCGTTATGCAGGGGATGAGTGGCCATTATGTAAATATTGTAAATGGTCACAACAAGATAGAGAGCCGCCCGGTTGAAGTGGGTGATTGGCATAATGATTCCTGGGTGATTAAATCAGGCCTTTCTAAAAATGATCGGGTTGTCGTCCTCGGAAACAATAAAGTAAGAGATGGGACCTTAGTAAAAGTGGTTAAGTCTCAATGATAGACTTCATTTTAAAAAAACCCATTCTATCTATTGTCTGCTCTATATTTATTCTTGCCGTTGGCATTCTCTGCCTACGGATCCTCCCTGTTGCCCAATACCCCAATATGGTTCCCCCTTTAATCAGAGTAAGTGCCTCTCTTCCCGGAGCAAGTGCTGAACTACTCTCGACCTCTGTTGCAGCTCCTCTTGAAAGAGCTATTAATGGAGTAGAGGGGATGACTTACATGTACTCGGAAAGTGCCACTCCTGGAATAATGAACCTATCTGTCCATTTTGAAATAGGGAGTGATCCAAACCTAGCTTTAATAAACACTCAAAATCGGGTAAACTTAGCACTCCCCTCACTCCCAGAAGAAATCAAGCGAACAGGGGTAGTTGTTTCAAAGTCAAGCCCTTCTACACTCCTTTTTTTAGCTATCCAAGATAAAGGGGGAACATACGATCAAATGTTTCTGAGTAATTACTGTCAGGTTTATATCGCTGAGGCCTTGCAGAGAATTAAAGGGGTGAGTTCTGCAAGAGTTATTACCGGCAATGAATACTCAATGCGTGTCTGGCTAAAGCCCGATCTTTTGGCTCAGTTTAGTTTAGCTCCCTCTGATATAATCGCTGCAATTCAAGAACAAAATGCATTTTTTAGCATAGGCGAAATTGGAGCGGAGCCGACACCACTAACCACTCAATTAACCATCCCTGTGTCTGCTCAAGGACGATTAAAAACAAAAGAAGAGTTTGAAAATGTCATCATTAGAGCACGTCCTGATGGGGCTACTATTTTTTTAAAAGATGTAGCTACCATTGAATTGGGATCTCAGGATTATGGAGTTATAGGGCTTATTAATGGAGCCCCTGGCGTACTCATTGGGATCACTCAAGATTCAAGTGCCAACGCACTACAGGTTGCCTCAAGTGTTAAAGCTAAAATGAATGAACTTCAACAGTTTTTCCCATCTGGTATAGAGTACTCAGTCCCATATGACATATCTTTATACATCAAGTTTTCTGTAAATGAAGTAATCACAACTTTAATAGAGGCTGCTCTACTTGTATCTTTTGTTATTTTTATTTTTCTTCATAATTTTCGGGCTTCTCTTATTCCGATCATCTCAATGATTATTTCCATTGTTGGCACCTTTGCAGGGATGTATTTCCTTGGCTACTCCATCAATACGCTCACACTATTTGGAATGGTTTTAGCTGTAGGCATTGTAGTGGATGATACCATTGTAGTAGTTGAAAATATTGAGTTAAATGTTCGCTCATTATCCCTTTCCTCTAAAGAGGCAACCGCTAAAACGTTACACGATGTGGCAGCCCCTGTAATTGCAATTGTCGTAGCTCTTTGTGCTGTTTTTGTCCCCGTTGCATTTATTGGGGGAATTCCTGGCAAGTTTTATAGCCAATTTGCCCTTACTATTGTCGTTTCAGTTATTATTTCTGGTTTTGTTGCACTTACCCTAAGTCCTATTTTAGCTGAAATGGTATTTAGGAAGGTAAAAGAGCCCTCTAAGTTTGCGAAACTATTTGATAAGTATTTCCAAAAAATAACCGACTTTTATTTAGTGGGAGTCGCCTGGTTTTTAAATAAAAAAATATTAGGTAGCGCCCTTTTTATTGCTGTACTTGTGAGTATTGGATTCCTCGCTTCCTCCATGCCGCTAGGATTTGTTCCTCAAGAAGACCAAGGGACAATTATGGTCTCAGTAGATCTTCCTGATGGGGCCAGTCTTAATAGAGTAAATAGTGCCATCTCTGATGTAGAGTCCATCGTTAATCAAATAGACGGGGTCCAAAATTTTGTCTCTTTTTCAGGATATAGTTTATTGGGTGGTGGAGGTCTTAATCATGGAGCCTTCTTTATTAAGCTAAAAGACTGGAGTGAAAGAAAATCTGAATCCCTTTCATCGAGATCTATCATTGAAGAGCTAAAAGAAAAAACGGCTCTCCTCCCTGAAGCAAAAGTATCTGTTTTTAATCCCCCTGCAGTTCCTGGAATCGGAATTGTGGGAGGATTTGATTTTTGGCTCCTAAATCAAGCTGGAGCAACCGAGCAAGTAATGGATCAGATCATCAACAAAGTTATAGAAGAAGGGCTTAAGCTACCTACCTTTAAAATGCTTATATCCTCTATCCATGCAAATGCTATGGAGCTCTTTGTCCATGTAGATCGTATTAAAGCCAAAGCATTAGGTGTAAGAATTTCTGAAATCTTCACCTCGTTACAAGCCCTGCTTGGTTCAGTATATATAAATGATTTTTCTAAAGCAGGGAGAAATTTTTCAGTTATCGCTCAAGCAGAGCCCACGGCTAGAGATAGCATCGATGACATTGGAAATATTTTTGTCCGCTCAGACTCTAATGTGATGGTCCCCCTTAAGTCTTTAGTAACTACCACCTTTTCTAGCGCCCCTACGAGGACCGTAAGATTTAATGGATCTCCAGCTGCTATGATTTCTGTTATACCCAATGCAGCGCCTGATAAAACCATTTCTACAATGGAGTCTATTGCAGCACAGTATATGTTGCCAGGGATGGGAGTTGAATGGGGAGGTCTTGCCTATGAAGAGAAAAAATCAGGTGGGGTTGCTCTTGGTGTCTTGTTAGGGAGCTTCTCTATGTTATTTTTAATTTTAGCTGCCCTTTACGAAAGATGGTCACTACCTATTACCATTCTTTTAGCTGTCCCCTTTGGGATATTTGGCGCCTTATTCGCCATCTGGATGCGAGGACAAGCGATGGATATTTACTTCCAAATTGGAGTCATTGCTCTCATTGGGCTTACCGCAAAAAATGCCATTTTAATTGTGGAGTTTGCCCGAATTAAAAGAAGTGAAGGGCTAGGGATTTTAGAGTCTGTAATGGAGGCTGCAAAACTTCGCTTTAGAGCCATTATTATGACCTCTCTTACAATGGTTTTCGGTCTACTCCCTCTTGTTTTAAGTAGTGGAGCAGGAGCTGCTAGTAGACACTCAGTTGGAACAGGGGTAATAGGTGGGATGTTTTTCGGAACTATTCTCGCTCTATATTTTGTCCCCCTCTTTTTTCTCCTGATTGAAAGTTTTATCGAAGGGAAGAAAAATGAAAGCTAGCTTTATCCTTATACTCCTTCTTATATCAAGCTGTAACTTTAAGCCACGCTACTGCCGTCCTGAAATGGATGTACCTGAAAGCTACCGCTTTGCCCCAAAAGAAACAGAAGAGTATGTGAATCTCGCTTGGTGGGAACAGTTTGAAGATCAAACATTAAATGAGTTAATAGAAACAGCTCTTCATAACAACCAAAACCTCCAAATTGCAACAGGCAGGGTTTTAGAATTTTATGCAAAATACGAAGTGGCTTTTTCACAATTTTTCCCACAGATTAGTGCGGGATTTACAAATGATCGAATTAAACAAAGTGATGGCCTTGAGTTTGCCCCACTCTCTCCTTTGGCACCACGGATTTATTCACTCCACCAGCTCTTTATGAATCTCTCCTACGAATTTGATTTTTGGGGAAAAATAAGAAACCTTTCTGAAGCGGCAAGATCTGACTATCTAGCTCAAGTAGATGCTAGAAATACGACTATTGTCAGCCTTGTTAGCGCGGTTGCTAAAGCCTATATTCAACTCCTCCAATTTGATTACCAGCTTGAAATTTCAAAGCTAACCTATGAATCCCGAATGGAATCATGGAAAATAGCAAGACTCCGCTTTGAAGCAGGTCTTATTTCTGAAATGGAAGTTAAGCAAGCAGAATCTGAGGCGCAAGAGGCGGCGGTTCAAATTACAAATTTCGAGCAATTTATCCCTGTCCAAGAAGACCTGATTAGTACCCTCCTTGGATCTCCTCCGATTCCTATTCAAAGGGGCAAATTACTCACAACCTTAAAGCTTCCAAAGCACCTTCCAATAGGGCTCCCCTCTACACTCCTTGAAAAAAGACCAGACATTGTACAAGCTGAAAGAAATATGATCTCTGCTAACGCCCTTATTGGCGTTGCAAGAGCAAATTTTTTACCCGTGATCTCTTTAACCGGGCTCCAGGGGAAAAGAAGTTCTAACTTTGATCTACTCTTTAAAAACGAAGCCAATTATTTTGATTGGGGCCTTGGAGTATCCTCTCCTGTCTTTACTGGGGGTAAACTAACGGGGAAATTAAGTGAGGCAGAAGCTATATATATACAAACGGTCCACTCTTATAAGCAAACAGTACTAACTGCTTTCCAAGAAGTAAGTGACGCGCTGATTACCCATCAAAAAACTAAAGAAAAACTAGAGGTACAGATTAAACAGCAAGCTGCCCTTGAAGAGTACTTAAGACTTGCAAAACTCCGCTATTTTAATGGGCAAAATGACTACTTAACTGTTGTAGATTCTGAGAAAAACCTCTTTCAAGTGCAATTGAGAACAGGGCTTACTGGTGGAGATATCTTTATCTCGCTTATCGATCTTTATAAAGCCCTTGGGCAAGGGTGGGATGTAGAGGCTGATTACTGCTCTAAGTGTGACGATCCATCTCCTTTAATGAACGTCTTTTTCAAATAGGGACTGCCTTGATCTGAAAGCTAAACACCCCTTAAAGCTGCTGCCTTGCGAGCATATCTGCAAAAAGACTGGGAGCTCTGCTAAGCTCATCAAAGGTCCCCTTTTGAACTACCTTACCTTTTTCCATTACATAGATCCGGTCTGCCTCTCGAATGGTACTCAATCGATGAGCAATAACGATTCTTGAAATATTAAGCTTATTAATATTTTCAGTAATTTTTGCTTGTGACCGGTTGTCAAGGGCGCTTGTTGCCTCATCAAAGAGCAAAATCTTTGGATTTGAGAGAAGCGCTCTCGTGATTAAAAGGCGCTGCTTTTGTCCACCAGAAAGAGTTTCTCCCCCCATTGATAAAACAGTGTGAAGTCCCATAGGAAAAGAAGCTACATCATCTGCAAAGCCTGATAACTCTAAAGCTTTTCCAATTTGTTCTTTAGTGTAAATACCGCTACAGACAATATTGTTATAGACGCTTCCTCCAACAATTCCCCCTTCCTGTAATACAACACCCATTTGCTTTCGAACTCCTTGAGCATCTAAAGAAGAAAAGTCCTTTTCATCAAAATAAATGGCGCCGGAATGGGGTTTTTCAAATCCTAAAAGGAGGCGTAAAAGGGTTGACTTCCCGCACCCAGAAGGGCCTACAATCCCGATAAATTCTTTAGGATTGACCACAATTGAAACGTTATCGAGGATCAAAGGTCCATCCTCTTCGTATCTAAAGAAAAGCTCATCTAAATGGATCTCCCCTCTTAACTTCGTCACTTTATTTTTATGAACAGAGATCTCTTGATTCTCTTCTAAAATCACTTTTGATCGAGCCCACAGAGGAAATACGGGAACCATTTGCATTATAGCCCCTCCGAGCTCAAAAAATGCGGTAGAAAAAGGGATGTAGGCAGCGTAAAAAGCGAGAAATACACTTACCGGAATCGGTGTTTTTGAGGTAACGATGACAAAGAAGATCAAAAGAAGGGTTAAGATGGGAAAAATGGAGTTCATGATAGAAACAGCGCTCTGAATATTTTTTGATCTTAAATCCAACTTTTTAAATTTTGTAAATAGATTAGCCCAGTAACTAAAGGCGCTATTTTCTGCACCAGAGACCCTTAATTTTCCAACCCCTGATACAATCTGAATGACTGCGCTATTTAGATTTGCTTTTACCTCAGCTACTTCCTTACCGATCCTTATATTCGAAACGGCACAATACAAAGTAATCATAAGACCTATAAAAATTACAAAAAGGGAGAGAAAAGTCAGCTTTATTGAGAAAAAAGACATCACAATCAGATAGAAAAAGGAAAAAATACCTGTTAAAATAGAACGAGAAATTACATCTGTCAAAATAGAGCGAATTTGGTCAATGGACATCACTCGATAAATCAAATCCCCTGTACTAAATTTACGGAAAAAATTAACGGGAAGCTTGAGTAACCGATCCCATAAGGCAGATTGAACTTGATGATTGAGAAGCCCTTCAATTCGGAGCAAAACAAGGGATCGAAAATAAGAAAAGAGGGACGACCCAATTGCGGCTAGAACTAAACCACACGTTATCTGAACTAAAAGAGAATGATTCATATCAGGGATCACCTGGTTAAAGAGGATCCCGATTGCAATAGGGGGAAATAAAGCGATTAAACTCCCTATGACACCATAAATAATTAAAGGGGGTATCTCTTTTCGATGATGTTTATAAAAGTCCTTTCCGATTCCCTTAATAGATCTGCAATCGTCTGGAAAGGGGATATAAAAACTAAAGGCAATAGAATGGAGTTTCTCTCCAAGCTCTTTACCCACTTCCTCTTTTTTCAGAGTCAAAGGGTTGATCATCTCATATTTTAAAGGAGAGTGATTAAGTAAAGCAACGGGGAGATGGTCTTCTCCATAAAACCCTAGTAATGGGCCAGCATCAGAGTTCCACCAATCTTTAGTTAAGCTCACTTGCCTTGTATGCAGTCCTGAAGCTCGGCAAATTTCTTCTATATGAACAGATGGGTCAGCCCGTGGAGAAAACTCTAAAGGGGCTTTAAACTGAACCTTCATAAATTGTCCAATCTGCATACATGTTTGCAAAAGAGGATTTTCAGTTACGATAACTGGAATAGACTCTTCAGCCTCTAGCACCCCTCCCATTTCAGAGAGAGTTTTGCTGAGAAGGGCTGACTCTTCTCCTTTTTTATCTTGCCAACGATTGAGTTGCAGCTGATGTTTTTTCTCCTCATTGATGAGAAAATACCTAGAAAACAGGGCATGAAAAGCTTGAATGGCAGCTGGCCAGATCCCTTTTTCTATAAGCTCATGGCTCTTTGCTGATTGAATCTTTGCCTGATTTAAGCAAGTAAACCAGCTCCCGTGAGCTATTGGGTAAGGGGTTTCTGTAGAGCCTACTTCTAAAGAAGATTCTTCTAAAAATAGGAGAGATCCTTCCCTTAAAAAAATCCAATTACTACCCCCTATGTCTTTAGAAGTAGATATGATCTCCTCACTAGAAAGAGAAATTTCTTCCTCTGGGGCGCCAGTTAACAGTATCTCTTTACTACCATCCCCTTTCACCCAAATTTCATCACTCATTGTTTGCGAGGATGAGTAAAGAGAATCGATCCATTTAGATAAATAAAAAGCAAATGGGGCGATAAAATCGTTATTTTTCAGAACCTCCTCACCCACTTGATCCGTTGTCATTTTCCAAATGTCAATTTCACCCTCGCTAATGGCAACCACTTTATACTCGGTTCCACTTACAAAAGATTCTAAAGAAAAAAGGAGAGAAGGGGCTGAGAATTGCGCTAATAAAGTTCGAGCCCCATCTCCATTTTTAAAGATGGCAAACAAGTTAACAGAACCTTTACTCAAAAAGAAAAGGGTCTCTTTTTCATCCATAGGGATCTGCACATTTCCATGGGCATTAAAAGGTTTCCCCTTTTCTTGAAATAGTTTATCCATGGCTAATGCTTTCCTTTCCTATGAGATCTTGATAAAGCCCTTCTTGCTCTTTTAACTCTTCATGCGTCCCTTTTTGAACCACTTTTCCCTTATCGAGAACAAGAATTTCATCACAATCTTGAATAGTGCTCAGTCGATGGGCAATCATGATGCAGGTGCATCCCCGTTTTCGGATATTATCGGAAATTAACTTTTCAGATTCTGAATCAAGAGCGCTCGTCGCCTCATCCATGATTAAAATGGAGGGAGAGTATAAAAGAGCTCGAGCAATTTCTAGC